>JAANMV010000756.1_pt1 | contig 39004 bp, 28 predicted proteins | sample 7279661 | NCBI WGS metagenome assembly JAANMV01 (sample SAMN14094540, study PRJNA606508) | bioreactor metagenome | isolation source: A lab-scale SPAN reactor treating ammonium-rich wastewater day 121 | place: Ireland: Galway | collected 2017-05-16
CCTGCCTTGCGTATGACTCCCAAACTACTGCCGTAATCGTAATTCCCCCTCCATTTGGCGAAAACGCCAATTTTTAATTGCGAACCCTGTCGTGCACCCTCAAACTCCTTCGCCCATTGGCTCCGGATTGACGCCTCCAACCACCAGCGGTAAACTTCCTTCCATTGCTCGCGGTCGCGTAATTCCCATGGAATTCCCTAGGCGGTCTCTTTTTCCAAGGGTCGGCTGGAGCGAAATGGGATGGAAACTCCGGCCGGATGGAAATAGCATCAGGGCTTGTTAGGCAAACATTAAGGCGGAGTAGCTCAGTCGGTTAGAGCAGCGGAATCATAATCCGCGTGTCGGGGGTTCGAATCCCTCCTCCGCTACTCAATTTCTTGTCAGTCACGCCGGACGGGGGCCGTCCGGCTTTTTTCGTTGCCAGACAAGCTGGGTCCGCCCTCGACGATGTCGGCCTGGTGCGGCAGGTTCATTATGGTCGGCGGCAAAGGTTTCCTTGGGGTGGGAGTCCGCTGTGCCGTCATAAGCAACGTGCACGGCGATTTGCTCCCGCTTCTGGGACCGATGGCACCTACCGACCGGTCCACAAATGGTGGACCAGACCGTTTCCACCCGATGATCCATGTGCCATCCCCCTTTTCGCCGCAGACATCGGTGGTAAACTACGGAATTCTGCCGCCAGGACGTACTTAACATGGGCCGCCTTCCAGCGGACGGCTGCTCCGTAAACTTCCTCGCAACTTGTGCAGATGTAAGCACGTAAGAAACGAACGGCGGTTTGGTCCGCCAAGCCGCATTCCTTTTGGGGCGTCAAGCACCCCCCCTCGGTGTCGCCGTGATCATAGTTTTGAAGTCGGACGTGACCGAATCGCAAATCGAACACGTGGTAGAGCGGCTCACCACGCTCGGATTTCAGGCCCACCTGAGCCGCGGGACGTACCGCACCATTGTGGGCGTGATCGGCGATGAAGCCAAACTGCAGGCCGAACCGTTGGCCGCCATCCCAGGCGTGGCAGAAGTCGTCCCCATATTGCCGCCGTATAAATTGTCCAGTGCCGAGGCGCACCCCGAACCCAGCGTGGTTGATGTGCGCGGCGTCAAGATCGGCGGAGGGTACGTGGCGCTGATTGCCGGCCCATGCGCCATCGAAAGCTACGAGCAAATGGACGTGATCGCCGGCCAGGTCCGCAAGGCCGGCGCGAATATCCTTCGCGGCGGCGCGTTCAAACCTCGGACCAGCCCTTACGCGTTTCAGGGGCTGGCGGAAGAAGGCCTGAAAATGTTGCGGGAAATCGGCGACAAGCACGGCATGCCCGTCGTCACCGAAGTAATGGATCCCCGCCGGGTGGAGGTGGTCGCCGAATACGCCGACATGCTCCAGATCGGGGCCCGCAACATGCAGAATTTCAGCCTGCTCACCGAAGTCGGGCAAACGCAAAAGCCGGTGCTGCTCAAGCGGGGAATGAGCGCCACCATTCAAGACTTGCTGATGAGCGCCGAATACGTCCTCTCGCAAGGGAACTCGCAGGTCGTCCTTTGCGAACGCGGGGTAAAAGGTTTCGACGATGTTACCCGCAACCTGTACGACGTGGCCGCCGTGCCAGCCGTGCGGGCTCGCAGCCATTTGCCGATCATTGTTGACCCGAGCCATGCCACGGGGCGTCCCAACCTCATCCCTCCATGCGCATTGGCGGGCCTGGCGGCCGGGGCCGACGGCGTGCATATCGAGGTCCACCATTGTCCCGAGAAGGCGCTGTCCGACGGACCGCAGGCATTGTTGCCCGACCAATACGCCGAACTCGCCGACCAAATGCGCAAACTGGTTGAGCTATTCGGTCGCCGTATTTCCTCCAACCCCAGTCGAGCCGAATGAGAACGCCGTTCATTGCCGGAAACTGGAAAATGAACACCTCGAGGGCCGAAGCCGTGGCGCTGGCCCAAACGGTGGCACTGCGCGTGGGCCAGCAGGCCAGCGTCGACGTGGCCGTCTGCCCGCCGTTTCCCTATCTTGAAGCCGTTGGCCAGACGGTGCAGGGCTCGGCGGTCGGTTTGGGCGGCCAGAACATGTACTTCAAAGACTCGGGCGCGTACACCGGCGAGGTCAGCCCCGTCATGCTCTGCGACGTGGGCTGCCGCTACGTCATTTTGGGTCATAGCGAGCGTCGCCAGTTTTTCGGCGAAACCGACGAAATCATTAACCAGAAGGTCCACGCTGCTCTGGCTGCGGGTTTGATTCCCATTGTCTGTGTCGGCGAGGTGCTGGAGGACCGCGAAGCCGGTCGTACCCAAGAAGTGGTGCGGCGACAATTCGACGGTTCCCTGGCCGGACTCACGGCTGAGCAAGCAGCCAAACTGGTGATTGCCTACGAACCCGTTTGGGCGATTGGGACGGGAAAAGTCGCCACCAAGGAACAGGCCGAAGAGGTTCATCTCGATCTTCGCAAAATGCTGACTGCTCGCTACAATGCCTCGGTGGCCGACCAAATTCGAATTCAGTACGGCGGCAGCGTTAAGCCCAGTAATGCGGCGGAATTGTTGTCGCAACCCAACGTCGATGGCGCCTTGGTTGGCGGAGCCAGCCTGGCGGCGGAGGATTTTTTAGCCATTGTGGCCGCGGCTCAACCGGCGAAATAGCTGCCCAACCTGGCGACGCTGTCGCCATTTACGCTGCCGACCAGGTTCGGCACGCATGAGGAAGAAACATGCTAACCCTGTTAATGACGCTTTTGGTCCTCGTCGCCATCATTCTCATCGTGCTGATCCTGGTACAAAAGGGACGCGGAGGAGGATTGGCGGGTGCCTTGGGAGGAATGGGTGGCCAAAGCGCTTTTGGGGCCAAAGCCGGCGACCTCTTTACCCGAATCACCATTGTGGTTGCCACCATCTGGATTCTCCTCTCGGTGGTCACTTTCAGCTATTGCAGCCGCATGGGCAGAGATCTCGAGGCACCACCCAGCGGAGTGAATCCCGCGGACGGCGCCGTTCCCGGATTGCCCGCAACACCGGATACCTCTGCCACTCCCGGGACCGAGCCTTCGGGACTTCAGCCGGGGTCGTCGAGCACCGAATCGGGCAGCGCGGAAACCACACCCGCAACCCCCAACTAACCGCTCGAGCTCCGCTTGTTCGCTGGGGGCATTCCTTCGCGAATAACGTGTCAACACGGATCATCCGAGGGGCAAGCTGGGACTGCGGCAAGAGTCTTCGTTGCGTCGAGGGCGTATCGCAAGGAAGCGGCGGCAACTTCGGTTGGAGTACCGCCAACCTTGCCTTCGTCCTGCAATTAGAATCCATTGCCGGTGCTGTTGACCGCTCAACACCGTTTTCTTCCTGGGCAGGGGAAACCATACTTCATTGCTTTTGGGAGAATTCCACCTTGCTGCTCAGCATGACGGGCTATGGCGATGCCCACCACCAGGAGCAGGAAATTGCGATCGGTGTGGAGGTGCGAACCGTTAACAATCGCTACCTTAAGGTGGTGCTGCGCGCCAACGAGGGCTTCAATGCCCTGGAAACTGAGGTGGAAAACCTGCTGCGCCAGCACATTAAACGAGGCACCGTGCAAGTGAATCTGCACGTCGTGCGTCAGCCCCGCGCAGAAGATTATCGCATCAACGAAGTGGCGATTAACAGTTACCGTCAGCAACTGACGCAACTCAGCGCAAGTTGGGGGGTGAAGCGAGAAATTTGCCCCCAAGACTTGCTGGAACTGCCTGGCGTTGTCGCGGAAGACCGGGCAGAAGCCGTCGATCCAGCAGCGGTCTGGCCCATTCTCGAACCGGTGTTGCTGTCGGCGGTAGAAAAGCTCCAACGAATGCGGCAGCAAGAGGGCTCGGCCATGGCCCAGAATCTGCGCGATAATTGCACCACGATCGGCGAGCAGCTTTCGTTGATTGAGAAGCGAGCCCCGCTGGTGGCCGACGGCTATCGAGGCCGGTTGGAAGAGCGGCTACGAAAGATCCTGGCCGACCAGGGAATTGCCGCGCAGCAGGCCGATTTGTTGCGCGAGGTGAGTCTGTTCGCCGAGCGGTGCGACATTTCCGAAGAAACGGTGCGCCTGCGCAGCCATCTCGACCAGTTCCTGAAAATGATGGAACAGGCCGAGAGTTCTGGCCGTAAGCTGGATTTTCTCACGCAAGAAATGTTCCGCGAGACGAATACCATCGGGGCCAAAGCCAACGATGTGGATATCGCCCAAAAGGTGATTGAGATCAAAGCTGCGATCGAGCGGATGCGAGAAATGGTTCAAAACGTAGAATGAACTTGGCTGGGCGAGTTTCGGCCGCCTCTGTGCAAGGCCATCCTCACCACCGTTTCTCACGCTCGCCGAAGTGGGCCCGTTGTTCAGGGTCCACCCTCCAAGATTCTTGGGGCAACTAGCGATATGGTGTTCGTTATTTCTGGACCCTCTGGCAGCGGCAAGACCACCGTGGTCCAGCGCGTGCTCGCCGCCGAGCCCGATCGCCTGGCCCTGGCCGTGTCGGCAACGACCCGTCCGCAGCGTCCGGGCGAACTACCAGGCAAGAGTTATCACTTTCTTTCGGTGGAGGAATTTCGCCGCCGGCGCGATGCGGGCGACTTTCTGGAATGCGCCGAGGTGTACCCCGACCAGTGGTACGGAACCCTGCAAAGCGAGGTAACCCCTAGATTGTCGCAGGGGTTATCGGTTATTTTAGAAATCGACGTACAAGGGGCGATGTCCGTCCTGCGACATTATCCGGAGGCCGTGACGATCTTCATTGAGCCGCCTTCGCTCGAAGTGCTTGAGGAGCGGCTGCGTGCCCGCCGCACCGAATCCGAAGAAGCCATCGCCCGGCGTTTGGCGACCGCTCGCTTCGAGCTTTCCATGGCGCCTCAATACCGTTACCGAGTTGTGAATCGAGAACTGGAAGACGCAGTGGAGCAAACCCTGACCATTATACGTTCGATCTGGAGCCAGGATTGATGCGGCCCACCTTGAGGTGACCAAAGATAGACGTCGCCAAACTGCGGGAAAAATTTTCTGGCGACTTCCCGGCCTGCTTGCCGATTGCGTAAATTTGTTTCACGTCGCGCGATTCCGGTTTGTACCGGTCAGTTTGACGCGGCGGTTCGTTCCCTCCCCAACAATATCACAATACCAAGATGATCGACGCGCTGAAGGAAGAAGGGATCGTCAACAAGGTTGGCGGTCGTTTCAAGCTCTCCACACTGATTCAGAAGCGGCTGGTGCAACTCAATTCGGGCGCCCGCCCGCTGGTCGAAATGAGCAGCATCGACAAGATGGAAATCGTGGTGCAGGAGATCTTGCAGGACAAGATTTACCTCGACGCCACCAATAATGTGCAAACGGCAAGCTCGGCCGACGACGCCGGCGGCCCTCCCGAATTCGATCTCAACAAGCTCTAGTCGTCGCGGCAAGATATCCGCGCCCAACTCGGCAATGAGTTGGGGGCATTGGTTCGCTCTCAATCCGAATTCCAAAATCCGCGCTTCTGGAATGTCATTCCACGCGCCCGAAGTGCCTGGACGCCCCGCATGCGCGATCGTGAAATCCTGCTGGGAGTCACTGGCGGCGTGGCCGCGTACAAGGCGGCGGCGTTGGCCAGCAGCCTGGTGCAGCACGGCGCCAAGGTGACCGCCGTCCTCACCCCCGCGGCCGAGTATTTTATCGGCGCCGCCACGTTTGCCGCGCTTACCGGCCGCCGCGTGGTGACGCGCCTGTTCGACGAAGGCGAACCCCTGGGGGCGCACATCACCTTGGCTCGCCGGGCTGATGTGTTGTGCGTCGCTCCCGCCACGGCCGATTTCCTGGCCAAACTCGCCCAGGGACACGCCGACGATTTGCTTTCCACACTCTATCTATCGTTTCGAGGCCCGGTGCTACTGGCGCCGGCCATGAATTGTGAAATGTGGGAAAAGCCCTCGGTGCAGCGCAACGTGGCGCAGCTTCGGGACGATGGCTGTCGGTTTGTCGGGCCCGACGCCGGCTGGCTCAGTTGTCGCGAGCAGGGACCGGGCCGCATGGCTGCTCCCGAAGCCATTTTCCAACACCTGGCCAGCATCTGCGACGAGTTTCCTGCTCGCCCTCCAGCGACCGAGTAGCCAGTCCTCGCGAGTTGCCTCGTCTGCGCAGTACATTCCCTTTCAAGGGTGTTAGCCTTCCCTTGCAGGGGTGTCTGTCGATCTTGCTGTCGTTCGCTACCGCTAACGATCGGGTTGCACCAGCAGCGGTCGGCGATCGGCCGTTACCGCATTTTGAGCCGACTTTGCCGGCCTCAAAGCCCGGGGACTCCCCGCATCGGCCCCAATTTCCATCGACTGCGGCCGGGGCATTCCCATCCGCATCTGGTCGTGTGGAAGCTGCATGGGGCGCTCAGCGATGGGAGGGCGCTGTGCGGGCGCGCTCGCGTGCCCGCACCAGAAACCCATCGCAAAGACCAGGGCCGTTGCGCCGCCGCCGGCAGTCCATCGCAGCCACAGGGGAAACCGTTCGCTTCCTCGCTGACTCCACAACTGCCGATGGGGCGATTCCGCGGCAACCATCGCCGATTGCAGGCTCTTGAACTCGTTCAAACTCTCTTTCGAGGGCAGCCAAAACCGTCCCATGTTGTTAGTCCACCTCTTCGGCTTCGCGGTTGTAAAGGCTGTCGTCGTGTCCGATGAATCCCAAGCGGCGAGCCACGAAATTCTGCCGGTCGTCCGCCGACCAGTAACTGGGAAGCGCAGTTACATCCAGCTCATTTTCAACCCAGCGAAACTTCTTCACGTGCCCGTCGGCGAAGGAAACGTTGGCCACGTCGCCCACGTGCCGAAAATGCACGGTGGGATTGCCAGAACTTGGCGGATCGAGCGACCAGTTTTCCGTCAGCCCCGTGGTGTAGTCGGAGTTGTACCCTCGCGCAGAATCGGCAAACACGATCGTGCGGGCAGACTGCTTCACGCTCGAAAACGCATACGACCGAGGAGGCACCATTTTTCCGGTGGTCGGATGCGTGGTGCCGGGTGGATAAATGCCCACCCAGTTCCACGCGCTGTCGTATTGAATGCTCGGACCAGGGCCGAGGTACGAGGCGTTGTAAGCAAACGCAGTGGTCAGGGTTTCGAAACGCGATTGGGTTACCTGGCTCAAAGTGAAGTCGGGGTCCTGAAATGCGTCCCGTTCCACTTCCATGTACGCTGCCAGCAGTCCCCGATCGAAGTCCAATCGTGCTGGCTGAACGCCGTCGTCGATCACCGCGGCGAACCAGTAGCGCTGCAATTCGGGTTGCTTCACGGGGTCCCAAATCAACCAGGGCATCATTTCGCCCTGCGTTTCGCCATATTGGATCCAGGCCAGCGTCAACTGCCGCAAATTACTCGCGGCTACCGAACTTCGGGCTGAAGCCCGGGCATTGTTGACGGCCGGGATCAGAATGGCGGCCAACAAGCCAATGATGGCGATCACCACCAGCATTTCGACCAGCGTGAAAGCGGTGCGTGCCTTCGACATGATAGGGGTCCTTTCCGTGGAGGATCTGAAAGAAGAAGCGTGCAGGCAGATCCTCGGGACCCGCACGATTCCAGTCTCGTGGAAACGCGGTCAAGATTGTGGGGATCGGACTATACCGCACCGGACGTGTCCTGGAATTTCACCAGCGTTCACCCACCAAATATTGATTTGTTGGCAAAGCTCCTTCAAAAACACACAGCAGGAACAACCAAACTGCCAGCGACGAAGCGACAATGGGCCGCATTGGGGTGGGCAATATCCCCGAGATGGGGGCCGGTTGTCAATCGTCTGAATCGCAAAACCCGGGGTTGCGCGCGATTCAATTGAACCATGTCCCTAAAGGCTCTGGAATTGCGCTCTCTCGAATGGTAGTTGTTACTTGCCAGCGATAGTGCAGAACTTGTTCGCACTCGGCGGTCGCGAGTTTATGCCTTTCCCTTTCAGCCATGCGAGATGCTCATGCAATTGGGTTTTGTTACCGCCATTTTGCCCGACTTGGAGTTGCGACAGGTTTTCGAAACCGCCGAACAATTGGGCTACGATTGCGTGGAGGTGATGTGCTGGCCTCGCGGCAAGGCCGAGCGCCGCTATGCCGGCGTAACCCACATTCAGGTCGAGGATATCTCCCCTTCGCATGTCGAAGACATTCAGGCGCTTGCGGTCGAGTTTGGCGTCTCCATCAGCGGGCTGGGATATTATCCCAATCCCCTGGTCGCCAACCGCGACGAGGCTGGCCGATACGTGGAGCATTTGCGTCGGGTCATCGACGCGGCGCGACAACTGGGCATTCCGCGGGTGAATACGTTTGTGGGTCGCGATCCCAAGTTAAGCGTCGCCGACAACTGGCCGCGGTTCTTGGAAACATGGCGCCCGCTGGTGGACTTTGCCGCCGAGCGGCAGGTCCGGATTGGCATCGAAAATTGCCCCATGCTGTTCACGGCCGACGAATGGCCCGGCGGGAAAAATCTGGCCGTCAGCCCTGCCGTTTGGCGGCAGATGTTCACGGATATTCCCAGCCCGTATTTTGGCCTCAACTACGACCCGTCGCACCTGGTGTGGCAACACATGGACTACCTGGCTCCGCTTCGCGAGTTCGCCGATCGCTTGTTTCACGTTCACGCCAAGGATGTGCGAATCGACCGGCATCGGTTGAATCAGGTGGGCATCCTGGCGCATCCGAACGAATACCACACCCCCAAGCTTCCCGGACTGGGCGACGTGAACTGGGGCCAATTTTTCGCCGTGCTCGGAGACCTTGGCTATTCGGGTCCGGTTTGCGTCGAGGTGGAAGATCGCGCCTACGAAGGCAGCCTGGAAGCGCGCCTGGCATCGCTGCGGCAAAGTGCAACTTATCTAAGAAACTTTGTACCCCGCCGAGGCGAAACGGCTTGAGCCCGCGAGACCGGATCAACACGCCACCCGCTTTCGCGCGGGCTGGCAACTTTCATATCAATATTGGGCAATGCGACTTCAAGTGCGACCATATGTCGCACCTCCTGTCGTCTGGGGGGATGGCTGCCACCCGGCTGGGCCAATAAGCCATTCTTGCCACAAAAAAGCCGGGAAAACGCCGGATTTCTGACGCCCGAGTCCTTGTCCGATCCACATCGTGGAATACTATAAATTTGTTAATAAAACGAACGCGCGTTCTCAGCACCCTTGGCATGTACACCCGCCTGTGCCTTCCCGCCTTCGTATTTCCCTTCCCGGCAAGATTTTCGTCCTATTTCCGATTTTCATTCAATAAACAGTTGGTGGAGTGCATCTGACTAATAAGAACCAGAGAATGGGTACAGCGAATGGGCAGGTTCCTTCCGGATTCCCTCATTCGCTCCCCGCCTAATATCCCACCTAAGACATGACCTGACGCGTCATCACCGACGCACCCACGCAAGAAGCTTTGAGGTCTGTTGTCCTGCTACTCGCGAGCCCTGGCCTGATTTGGTCGGGGCAAATTGAGAAGCGGTGAACCTTGCTCCTCTCGGAAGGGAGCACGTTTCACGCGACAGCAACCCGCTAGAGGAGAGAGCATACCGCGTCCCTTGCTTTGCCGACGGCAGGGGATGTCGCATTCCTACCCGTACATCGGCGACGCTTGGTCGCCGATCCACCCGCCGTAGTACGTCATTTGCATGCAGGCTTCTGCATGGCGGATATTCTTTTTCATCCTTTATTGGGAGATCTCTTGAACATGCCCCGATTGTCCACGAATCCTGTGAAGCGAGGGTTTACGCTGGTGGAGCTGCTGGTGGTGATCGCCATCATCGGTATCTTGATCGCGATGTTGCTGCCCGCGATCCAGGCGGCTCGCGAAGCGGCTCGCCGCGCGAATTGCTCGAACAATCTCAAGCAATATGCCACGGCCATGATGCTCTACGCCGACCGCAACTCGGAGCAGTTGCCCCCTTCGGCCGTGAGCATGAGCAACGGCCTAAGCTGGGTGGTTCACCTGTTTCCCGTGATGGAAAAGGAGAACGAATTCTCGCTGATGAAACTCAACCTGGACGTGGCCAACGACACGGTTGTCAATGGCTACAGCAACGCCCGAATCCTGGCGGCAACCCGCTCCGACCTGTATTCCTGCCCCACCCGCGGATTCCGCCTCCGTCCCTCGACCGATGTCTGGGCTGGCCAGCACATTGACTACGTGTGCGTAGGCCTCACCGCCACGGCGCTCGATTCCAGCCTGACCGCGGCCAACGGCGGACTGACCTCGTGGGTGACCGCGATCCAAAACGCCGGCTATTACGGCGGCCCGATCATTCCCTCGATGGCCGTGCAAACCATCAACGGCACCCCGGTGATTCGTTCCCGCGTGACCATCGGCAGCGTGACCGACGGCATGAGCTACACCGCCCTGGTGGGCGAAAAGCACCTGAACGCCGATAAGATTGGCCAGGCGGGTTACGACAATCCGTACAACCCGGGGCATATGTCTTCGGGCCATATCGGCGGCGCCAAGATTCTTGGTTTGGGATTGGCGGCTCGCCCCAGCTTCCCGGTGGTAACCTCCGACTCCACGGGCAACCTGAGCACCGACCCCGGGCATTACATGTTCGGGAGCTGGCACCCCGGCATCAGCCAATTCGCCTTTGGCGATACCCGCGTGGTCGCCGTGCAAAACTACACCACCCAGCAGGCCCTGCTGGCCATGTCCGGCCGTGCCGACGGCGTTCCCTACGACCTGCCGTAGGCCGCGGGTACTCACAACGAAGTCGAAAATCCAAGCCGGCAAGACCTACGGGTCTTGCTGGTTTTTTTTGCGCGCGCATTTCCGCAAGAAGTGCGAAGAATGACTGGATTGCAGCAATCGGACAATAGCGTTGCGGCAAAATTTGTTGCTAATTCTCAAAATTTTTGTTGACATCGACCTCGCACATTTCAAGAATCGTCCGATAGATTTCCTTTCACGATCGACAACGATTCACGGTCGACACCGTTCATTGACTTGAACGACCCGATTTCGAAGCAACAGTTTGGCAAGTGTGAATTGGAGAAGAAACATCGCGTCGGGGATTTTCCCTCGCGCATTCTTACTCCCGTTCAAACCCAACTTCGTTTCTGAATCGCACATTTTCGCTGTCCCACTTCCCATAATTCAATCTGGGCCGCTCAAAGTCGTGACCGCAGACCTTCCATCCAGTTCAGGGGAAGTCTGACCGGAGGCCGTGGTGAGTCCCCATTTCGGGAAGGGAGCATATTTCCACCATCCACAGCAATTTTGAGGAGAGTGCAACAGGGGTTCCTCTGCCTGGCCTGAGAGATTGCGGCGCCCCGTTTCGATCGTTGGTTCGGCGATTTCGCTCCGCCGATGCCCTCAGGCAGCGTGTCTTTCATCATTTCTCCCGTAGGGCTTTCGCTCTCATTATTCGTTGTTTCCGTGGAGGTGCTTTCTGATGTCCCCATTCTCCCAACGGCGCGCCAAGCGCGGTTTCACTTTGGTCGAGTTGCTGGTGGTGATTGCGATCATTGGCATTTTGATCGCAATGCTCTTGCCCGCCATTCAAGCGGCCCGTGAAGCGGCCAATCGCGCTAGTTGCTCGAGCAACCTCAAGCAATTCGCCACGGGCATGATGATTTACGCCGATCGCAATGCGCAGCAACTTCCCCCGTCGGCAACGCACATGAGCACTTCCGCCACGTCGACTCCAAACAACGGTCATAGTTGGGTGGTCCTGTTGTGGCCCGTGATGGACATGGACAACTCATTTTCTCAATTGAATCTCGCCTTGGTCCAGTCCGACACGACAGTAGGCGCCAATGGCTTCTCCAATGCCCAAGTCGTCAGTCAAAATCGTTCGGAAATTTACACCTGCCCCACCCGCGGATTCCGCACTCGTCCCACGACCGACGCCTGGGCCGGCCAGCACATCGACTACGTGTGCGTGGGCCTTACTGCCACGACTTTGACGTCGGATCTCTCCAGCCGAAATGGTGGTCTGTCAGGCTACGTTGCGGCCCTGGATAACGCAGGAAACTATGGGGGCGCGATCATTCCCTCGATGCCCCGTTTGACGATCAACAGTCAAGTGATCTATCGGTCGCGGGTGACGATTGGCAGCGTGATCGACGGCATGACCTACACGGCCGTCGTGGGCGAAAAGCACCTCAACTCCAAGCGGTTTGGCCAGGTGGGTTACGACAATCCGTACAACCCGGCGCATATGTCTTCGGGCCATATTGGCGGCGCCAAGATTCTTGGCTTGGGATTGGCCGCTCGGGCGAATTTCCCGCTCGTTGTCTCCGATTCCACGGGCAACGCCAGCACCGACCCCGGACACTACATGTTTGGAAGCTGGCATCCCGGCGTTACCCAGTTTGCGTTTGGCGACACCCGCGTGGCCGCCGTGAAGAATTTTGCCAACCAGCAGGCGCTGTTGGCCATGTCGGGCCGCGGTGACGAAGTGCCCTACGACCTGCCGTAGGCCGCTGCGACACCGAGCCAACGAGAAATCCAAGCCGGTAAGATCTCTTGGTCTTGCCGGTTTTTTGCGCGCGCATTTCCCCAAAAAGTGCGAAACATGGCTGGATTGCGGCAAGCCCACGTTAGCGTTGCCTCAAAATTTGTTGCGAATGCGCAAAGTTGCTGTTAATATCGACCTCGCACATGTTAAAAATCGTTCGATAGATTTCCTTTCACGATCGACAACGATTCACGGTCGACACCGTTCATTGACGCGAACGACCCGATTTCGAACCAACAGTTTGGCAAGTGTGAATTGGAGACGAGGCATCGCGTCGGGGATTTTCCCCCGCGCATTTTTTCTCCCGTTCAAACCCAACTTCGTTCCTGAATCGCACATTTTCGCTGTTCCACTTCCCACAATTCAATCTGGGCCGCTCAAAGTCGTGGCCGCAGACCTTCCATGCAGTTCGTGAGAAGTCTGCCAGGCGGCATCCCCGTTGAATTCGAGTTTCGGAAGGGGACGACGTTTCCTCCATCCACAGCAATTTTGAGGAGAGTGCAACAGGGGTTGCTGTCTGGCCTGAGGGGTTGCAGCGCCCCGTTTTGGTCGTTGGCCGGCTTTTCGCTCCGCCAATGCCCTCAGGCATGTTTTTTTTCACGATTTTTTCCGTAGGGCTTTCGCTCTCATTTTTCGTTGTTTCTTCGGAGGTGCTTTCTGATGTCCCCATTTTCCCCACGCCGCCCCAAGCGCGGTTTCACTTTGGTCGAATTGCTGGTGGTGATTGCGATCATCGGCATTTTGATCGCGATGCTCTTGCCCGCCATTCAGGCCGCCCGCGAAGCGGCCAATCGCGCCAACTGCTCGAGCAACCTCAAGCAATACGCCACGGGCATGATGATTTATGCCGATCGCAATGCCCAGCAACTTCCCCCGTCGGCAACGCACATGAGCACTTCCGCCACGGGTACCACGACGAATGGCCACAGTTGGGTCGTTCATTTGTGGCCCGTCATGGATATGGACAACTCCTATTCCCAGTTGGATCTCGCCTTGGATGTGGCCAATACCACCGCGAATGCGAACGGCTTCTCCAACGCCAGCGTTCTTGCCCAGAGCCGTTCAGATATTTACACCTGCCCCACTCGCGGATTCCGCGTGCGTCCCACGACCGACGCTTGGGCGGGGCAGCATATCGACTACGTGTGCGTCGGCGTCACTGCCACGGCTTTGACCTCGGATCTCTCCAGTCGCAATGGCGGCCTGTCGTTCCATGCCCCGGTCCTGGAAACGGCAGGAAACTACGGGGGCGCGATCATTCCGGCGATGCCCCGTTTGACGATCAACGGTCGAACAGTGATTCGCTCCCGCGTGACGATTGGCAGCGTGATCGACGGCATGACCTACACGGCCGTCGTGGGCGAAAAACACCTCAATTCCAATCGGCTGGGCCAGGTAGGCTACGACAACCCCTACAACCCGGGGCATATGTCTTCGGGCCATATTGGCGGCGCCAAGATTCTTGGCTTGGGATTGGCCGCTCGGGCGAATTTCCCGCTCGTTGTCTCCGACGCCACGGGCAACGCCAGCACCGACCCCGGACACTACATGTTCGGAAGCTGGCATCCCGGTGTTACCCAGTTTGCCTTTGGCGATACCCGCGTGGCGGCCGTGAAGAATTTTGCCAACCAGCAGGCGCTGTTGGCCATGTCGGGCCGCGGTGACGAAGTGCCCTACGATCTGCCGTAACCGCTACTTCGCGTGAACGAAATAGCCCCCGGAAAAGCGTGTGACGCTTCTCCGGGGGCTTTTATGTTGGGCTAGCTCCCTGTGACAGGGCTGGCGATCGTTGCTTGTCGAAGGTGCGCGTCAGAGTAGCGGAATGCCCTTGGACTCCGCAATCTTGGTGATCATCACACGGAAGTAAGGAAACGGAAAGGAATCGTTGTAGCGGCGCGCCTTGTACGTCACGGCCAGCACCAGCTCTTCGCTGAGTTCCAGTTTTTGCACCGCTTCGATGACGCGTCCCAAGAACTCCCGCTCGTCGGGCAGGCGAACTTTGAGGAGCTTTTCCATTTGCTCGCTCAAGGTGATGATCTCTCCCGGTTGCGGGGGCGTTTGGGCCATTGCCGGCCCGACCCCAACCCAGGCGAAAACAAAGAGAATCAAGCTCAAGGCGATCGAGTTTTTCATGGCTTTTCTCGCAGGCGGTTTGCTGGTTCCACGGCAGTCGCTGGAACTCCGTAACCAGAACTGTCGTTATTGATCGATGTACACGTGGGTGCTTTCTTCCTTGGTGACAGGGGTAGTCATTTCCGCCGTCTTCAGTTGCACCTGAGTTCGCAGGTCGCCAGGCCTTTCCCCCCGCACGCGGACGCGGTACGTGGTTTCGGCCCGCGGCGCGAGTCGGTCGAGGCGATCAAACACGATTTGATTTCCCTGAATGACGCCCCGGCTGGGACCATCGGTGGCCAGCGGCTTCAGTTCGGGCGGCAGCGTCACGACCAGTTCGACGTCGGTGGCGACTTTCGAGCCTTGATTGACGATTTGGATCTCGTAGGCGGTTTCGGCGCCCACTTCGACCGGGTCGGCCTTGTCGCGCACCTGGAACAGAATGGCCGAAACGCCTTCGACCTGAACTTCGTGCTCGCTGCGCGCCTTCAAGTCGTGCTGGGCTTTGCCTTCCACGGCCAGGGTATGCACCCCGGATTCCACCGGCAGCAGATTGAGCGTTACCACGCCGCGCTCGTTGGGCGGCAACCTTTCCAGCGACCAGCTTACGGACCCAGTTTTGGAGTCGTAAGCGCCGTAGTTGTCGGCGTTGACGAATTTGAAGCCCTTGGGCACGTAGGTGATTAGATCGACATTCGTCGCGTCGGCGGTGCCCGGATTGGAAATCTCGATGGTGTAGGTGGCCTGGCGTTCGAGGAATCGTTTTTTGGGACCTTGGAGGACCACTTCCAGCGCCGGCGAGACAACCTCGATTTGCGTGCGGCCTTCGGCGCGCAGCGTGCCATCGGCCCGGGCATTGATCAGGTTGACGATTTGCCCCGCCTTGGTGGCAACCAGCGTGAGCTCGAGTTCGCGCGATTCGCCGGGTTTCAGATCGCCCACCGAGTATTCCAGCACCCCGCCCCCGGGATGAGAGAATCCCGGCGGCACGTGTTCGCTCAACACCACGCCGGTCGCGGGGCCGGTTCCCGGGTTCCAGACTTTGATTTTCAACGTGACCTCGCCGCCAATCATGACTTGCGTGGGAGCGGCAACGTCAACCCTTAGTTCGGGGCGCGTGGCCAGACTTCGAACCGATGCTTCGGCGGCAAACGTCACCGTGGCCACCGAGCCGATTTCGCCTTCGGATAACGGCATCAGCTCTACTTTCAGCACCCGCTCGTCGCCCGGATTGAGCACATCGAGCATCCAGATCAGCTCGCCTTGGGGAGCGATCTGCGGCGGCGGCGAAGCGCCAATAAACTCGGTTCCCCGGGGCACGCTGTCCCGTACCTGAACTTGACGGGCCGTGGTTTTGCCGACGTTGCGAACCAGGATCTCGAAGGTCGCCGGTTTGCCGACTTGTATTTCGGCAGGCGCCAGCTTCTGCACCTGTAAGCTGGGTAGTTGGGCGCCTTCCAGGGCCCGCTCTCCAGGGCGGCCTGTTCCCAGCAGCGCGGGGGCGCCGCCGGCCAGGGGAGGTTCTGCGTCAGGCGGCAGGTGTCGCGAGTCGGGCAAGCCGGGGTCATTTAACGAGGGGAACGGCGCCGGTTCGGCCGGCGCGGTCAAATCGCGCCGCGGCTCCGGTTCGTTACGCACGCCGGCGTCGGCCGTGCGAAACTGCGACGCGCTGGGAGGCAATTGGTATTCGGACGTCGGAGGTTCGTATTGCCCCGGGCCGCCGCGCGAAGGCGGCTCGTCATCACCGTAGGGCAATGCCGGCGATCCGGCGCGCGGATCCCTCGGGGGCACGCTGTCACGTTCATTGCGGGGATCGAATTCGGGTAGTTCGTCGCGGGAGATGTCTTCCGCTTCGCGATTTTGCGGAAACGGCTCGGCCGGATACCGGTCGGCTTGATGGCCCATTCGCTGGATGCGAGCGTACGATTCCTCGGACGCGTCACGCTCTGGTTCTGGCCGAGGCACCCTCGGCAGGGGTTCATCATCCGCCGGAAAGCGGCGGGGCTCGGGCAAGGCATCGCGATCGGAATAGGGATCGCGATTAAACTCGCGCTCCGACGGCGGCGCCGGCTCCTGCAGTCGGCGAACGCCAGCGAAGGGATCTGCGGGTGGCGCAGCAGGGGGGGCCTGCTCGGCGCCTTGGAAAGGATCGAAGGGAGCCTCGTCCACTCCTGCTTGCCCTGCTTGCGAGCCGCGTTGCGCTTGCGCAATGGCAATCATTCCTGCCGCGACCAGGATTCCGAGAGCCAATAGTCTCACGAGAAATCGCTTCATGGCGTTCTCCCGCCCAAATGAGATCGGGGGCGGACAAAGGAAGTTCGACGTGGATGGCGCACCACAAGAGGCGCGGAATCCCCGTCCTCCGTAATGGCGGTGTTCATTAGCAAAAACTGCCCGGAGAGAAAAGATCGGATTCGCCCCCCCGGCCCTTGCACGCGGGCCTGAGCGCCTTATTTCCCCCCGTCGCTATCGTTCGAAGTGGTTGCTGGCACCCGGCTGGGGTGCTGGCAGGCCGTTAGTACGACTTTCACGCGAGCGCAAGGCGAAAGTCAGATGAATTGCTATCCAAGCTTGCGGGCGGTGGACCGAGCGGAACCAATTCCATCGATCCTGTTCAGTTGCCGAACGCTGCCTGCACAAAGGATCGAAAGCTGCTGTGGTACAGTCTCCAGCGGTCTGGCTGCTGGGGCCGCCGCTCGCAATCCAGCAAACTCTGGCAGCGGCGGAGCGCGCGTCGCACGGGCTGCTCGGGCAAACCGGTTTGCTCGCACAAGTCCGCGACGCTGAGCCCTCCCGAGCTATTGGCCAGGGCGATGAGCACGGGGGCATCCACGGTTTCGAAGTCGCTGCCCGCTGCATGCCGCAGGCGTTCGATGTGCCCACGATAATAGGCGGAAAGCCCGTACGGCAGATCGGCAAACGTTTGATCGTGATATCGACCCTCGCAGATTTCTTGGGTCAGGCGATGGGCAACCAGCATGTTGCCCTCGCTGTGGCTTGCGAGTTCAGCGACAAACCTCTCTGGCGAGACTTGATGCCGCCGGAGCCAGCGGGCAAGAGGTTCTTCCTGCACTCGCCGCCGCAGGTACGTTTGCACGTCTTCGCCAGGATTCTCTTCGTCGAGATTTACCAGGCACATGCGCGATACCTGCAGCGGAACCGACGCCAACCGCCGGGCAGTAACCACCATGGCCACGTTTGCCGGCAAGATCCGGGGCAAGAACAACACATTGGCCGCCGGCGACATCGCGGCCATATCCACCTCGTCCAGCGCATCCACCAAGACCACCAGCGGCCCAGCGGAAGGCGAGCGCGTGTTTGCCGCCTCGCGAAGCAACCGATTCAAAACCTGGCCGCGGTGCAACGCTCCCTCGGGGAGCGATGCATACTCCAAACGGTGTTGAATGATCAGTCGCGCACACAGGTTGCCCAGGAAGTGAGCGGGCTGGTTTACGCCTTGCAAATCGCTGTTGAAGTGATGGAGATAGCCACGCTCGCGAACCAAGTGAGCCAACAATGCCGACTTGCCCGAGCCGGGTTCGCCTTCGATGCCAAAGTAGCCCGGCTTGGTGGCTGCTTGCGATAAGAACTGCTCAAACTTTTCGAGCACGCCGGCGCGGCCGACAAAGGTTTGCGCTCGCTCGATAAGCACTTCGAACGAAACGAGATGCTGCTGAAACGGGTCGTCGGCCGCAGGCGAAGGCTGGCGCCACGAACGGCCAGGCAACAGATCAGCGATATCCAGGCCAACTGCCGCTGCCAGCGCACCGGCGGTCGTCCAGCGAAGCAGATGCCCCTTTTCGGCGTTGCGCACGCTACTGGCAGAAACGCCGGCAACTTGCGCGAGTTTTGCGACGGACCAACCCTTTCGCACGCGGGCGACGCGCAGACGCTGCCCATCGACCGGCGCCGAATGCGCGTGATCGTCGTCGTGGGAATGGAAACCGGGGTGGCGCTTATCGGTCGGCATGCCAAGTGGAACGAACGCGGAAACGGGCGAACGATGGTCGAACCTTTGCGACTATATCCACCCCGATTTCTGGCGTCCACGCTACCCCTTGCGTAGCCGAAGTTCGAGCATGGTCGCGCTCAGGGGACTTGATCTTGGCTCGCATGCGCGAATTTGTGCCAACTGCCGCGAACTTGCGCCAACGTGAACGGCGACTTGCGCGTGGTCGTCGCGAATAGTTCTACGGAACCACTTCAAACCGCAATGGGCTCAGAACGGCCTGGCATCCATTTGCGGAACTGGCCGGCCAGTGGGGAAAGGGCATTCGGTGAACCGCGTCAACGTTGCAAACGGACCTGGGTTGGGCGACTGGCGGAATGAAGAACGCGCGCGCCGAGCAAGCCGACGCAGGCGTGATCGCCTGGCCAAACGCCGCAACCGGGCGCGAAAGGCGGTGCTTCACCGTGAGTTGCCCGCGGTTCCCATGGTCAAGACGCGATCGGCGGTGTTGTCGCAATTACGAAATCGGTGCACTCATGCGATTGCAGCAACAGTCCCTAAATGGAAGAAATGAGTTGGCTGGCGGAACGTACCGCTTGGAGCATCGCCGCGGCAGAGTCGCGGCCGAACTGTTTCTGCTTGCGTCGCACCAAGGGATAGCCAATCCGCGTCAAAATATGATTCGGACGGGAAAAGGCCAGGATTTCGTACCAAACGCTGTCATCAGCCGGATTCCACTCGACAAGAAACCGCTCTTCACCGCGCTCCACATGGCCGGGCAGGGTTCCGTAAGCAAAACCGAATCGGTGGATCGGATCCGACTCGTCGATGACGTGAATGATGCGACACGCATTAAGCCACCACAGACCTACCGCGCGCCCCATTACGGCTACCAATTCTCCCGGTTGGATTTGGTTTCCGGGTGACCACGCCTCGACCCAACCCAAGCGAAACTGGTCCAGCCGCTCCAGAGCAGCCTTTGCGGCAAAAAATGTCGACTCGCCGGTGCCAAGCCTAACGCGGGTGCGATCGATCACATACCCGGCTGGCGGCGTGTGCGCCGTCGCTCCCACCGCCGCGTAACTGAACGGCAGCGTCGCCTGCACCTTCAGAAAGCTGCGAATCGAATCGGCGGAAGGTTTTTGCCACGACAACATGCCAGTCTTCAATGCTTCTAAAGTCTCGATGACGGATAGCCAGCTATCGGGCGATGAAATCCAGTTTCTGGTTTTACTCGACGATTAAGGCATCGACCGTTCATAGGCCATTCGTAAAGTTTCACTGGCTTTAACCAATTTTGGCACCCGTTTCATCGGGGGGGCGACACAAGAGGCTCTGTTTGCAGACGTATCCCCGCAACTGGCCAGACTGGAAACGATAAATTGCTGTCCACTCCAATCATTTTAGCACGCTACCGATCCATCGACCCTGTGCAAACCTTTCGCAGGATTACTGCAACTGCAAGCCGTCGCTAGAATGAAGCGGCCAGTGATAACCGCAACCTGCGGGCGTTCGTAACCAGAAAACTTGATAGAAGGCGATGCCTGCATTGAATTTAGACGAACACGAAGCTCCCGGCCGGCACATCGTTCTCTTGACGGGGGCGACAGGTTATGTCGGCGGTCGATTGCTGCCATTACTCGAACAGCAGCCGATTGTCGTGCGATGCCTGGCGCGCAATCCAGATAAGCTGCGCGGATTGGTTGGCGATCGCACGGAGTTGGCGGCCGGCGACGTGCTCGACGTCGCTACTCTGGCCCAGGCAATGGAAAGGGTGCATACGGCCTACTACCTGGTTCATTTGATGTCGGGCTCGAAAGGCTTCGAGAAAGAGGATCGCCAAGCCGCGCGAAATTTTGCCCAAGCTACCAAGCAGGCCGGGGTGCGGCGGATCGTCTATCTGGGAGGTTTGGGCGACGACGACGATCCTGAACTCTCTCCCCATTTGCGAAGCCGTCACGAGGTGGGACAAATATTGCGCGAATCCGGTGTGGAAACCGTTGAATTTCGGGCGGGTATGGTAATTGGGGAGGGGAGCCTTTCGTACCAGTTGATGAAGTCGCTCACCGATCGTTTGCCAATCATGCTTTGTCCTCGCTGGCTGAAGACGCCCACGCAGCCCATCGCGGTCGACGACGTGCTGGCATATTTATTGGAGGCCTTGCACCTTCCGCCGGGGGAGAGCCGCATTTTTGAGATCGGCGGCCCCGATATTGTGAGCTACGGCGACTTGATTCGAGAATACGCCCGACAAAAAGGGCTGCGGCGATGGCTGATCTTCGTGCCCGTGCTCACTCCCTATCTTTCGGGATTGTGGTTGGCGCTGGTAACTCCGGCCAGCTTTGAGGTGGGCCGCCACTTGATCGAAGGCCTGAAAAATCCCACGGTGGTCCGCAACGCCAATGCCCGACAGGTTTTCTCGGTGAAACCGCTGGGGGTGAAGGCAGCGATTCAACGCGCCATGGCAGGAAACCATGTCGCCTCGGCGGCGGCAAATTGAACGGGGCTCTCGCCGCGTTGCGCGAGTTTTCACAGGTTCAGCCAAAGGATGGAAAGCTGCAGCACCGTGGCGATTGAAACCCAGACAAAATAGGGTGCCTGGGCCACGGCCACCCAGCGATGGTGTGGCCAAACGACGATGGCCATCCATGGAATCGTCGCCCAAACCACGAGGATATCGACCGAGGCCAAAGGCAGGTTGCGGAGGCCAAATAAAATGGGGGTGAAGGCCAGATTCGCCACCAGGTTCAGCGCAAATGGCAGCGCTACTTTCCAACCCAGTTTTCCCCGAAACGCCTGAACGAATACAAAACCAAAGCTGACCGCGATGATGGGATACAGGATCTGCCAAATCAGGCTGATGGTAGCCGGGGACGGCGTCCAGTCGGGTTTAGAAAGCGCGTTGTACCAATCCATCCAGGTCATGGGCGCGGATCAACCACTTCAGTATGAAACAGAGGCGCCGTAGACCGCCAACATGGGGGGATCGCGGCGAGAGGTTAAGCATCGAGAGCGGTGGTTTCGTTGTATCCGAACATCAGGTTGAAATTTTGGACGGCGGCCCCCGAGGCTCCCTTCACGAGGTTGTCTTCGCAACTGATCGTCACGATTTTTCCTCGTACCACGCGGACCGTGATGTCGCAGAAATTCGTGCCCAGGCTATCCTTCGTCGCCGGCAAATGCTCCACCACGCGCGCAAAGGGGTGGGTGGCGTAGAAACTTCGCAGGGTGTCGAACAGTTGCTCTTCGGTAACGGCGACTTTGGGCGTGGAATACGTAGTGGTGAGAATGCCGCGATCTATGGGAATGAGATGCGGGGTGAAAATCACCTCGACCGGTTCGCCGGCAGCATGGGTCAGGTACTGCTCAATTTCTGGAGTGTGGCGATGCCGGCCAACGTTGTAGGCCGACACGCTCTCGTTGCATTCGGGGAAGTGCGTGGTGAGCTTGGGTTGGCGCCCCGCTCCCGATACGCCGCTCTTGGAATCGACAATGATCGTCTTTGTCTCAATCAATCCGGCCTTCAAAAACGGCGACAGGGCCAGAATGGCCGAGGTGGGGTAACAACCGGGGTTGGCTATCAGCCGCGCCGTCTTGATCTCATTGCGGAACAGTTCTGGCAGGCCATAGACCGCACGGGGCAGGTTTTCGGTGTCGCCGTGTTTTTCGCCATACCATTGTGCGTACACCTGGGGATCTTTCAGGCGGTAGTCGGCGCTGAGGTCGATCACCCGCGATCCCCCTTCCAGCAATTTAGGCACCCAGGCTGTAGTCACTCCGTGCGGCAGGCAGCAAAAAACGCATTCCGCTCGTGACGTAACCGCCGCCGGTTCCAGGTCTTCGCACCGCAGGTCGATTCGGCCGGCCAGCGCCGGATGCACCTGGGCAATATGAGGGCTCCCTTCCTGGCGACTGGTCAGCACGGCAATTTCCGCGTTCGGGTGGCGCAGGAGAATCTTGATGAGTTCCAGGGCCGAGTAGCCAGTGGCTCCCAAAATGGCGACGCTAGTCATGAGAATTCGAAAAAGTGCGGGGAAAGAGAACGTATGGAATAGGAGCCGAACGCCATGCGGCGCCCGCAATTCTTCGCAAAGTATACCGCTGCCCCGCGCCGCGCAGAAGGGACCCGAATTGGCGAGCGAAGGTTCGAGTTTCGCCTCGTCGCCAAGTTACGCGGCAAGGGGAGGCAATGGCGACGACCAAAAGTCCGCTCTCTACGAAAGCCCTGCCGTGTATTAAACTACAGCCATCCCACATGCCGACGCCGGGATGATTTTCGGGTTGCGGTACATGCCGCTTCCGCCCCAGGTGCATCCCGATGAGTCCCACGCGGCAGGATCCACCAGTAATTCAAACGCTTAGCCCCGGAAACCACGGCTGCCATGGCCCGCGATATTACGACGCTCCGCAACATCGGCATCATTGCCCACATCGACGCCGGCAAGACCACCTTGACCGAGCGCATGTTGTATTACTCAGGCACCATCCATCGGATGGGCGATGTCGACAAAGGCACCACGCAAACCGACTTCGACACGGAGGAGCGTGAGCGGGGCATCACCATTTATTCCGCCTGCGTCACGTTCAAGTGGAAAGACGTGATCGTCAACCTGATCGATACGCCAGGACACGTGGATTTCACTGCCGAAGTGGAGCGCAGCCTCCGCGTGCTCGATGGCGGCGTGGTGGTGTTCAGTGCCCGAGAGGGCGTGGAAGCCCAAAGCGAAACCGTTTGGCGGCAAGCCGACAAGTACCACGTGCCTCGGGTGGCGTTCATCAACAAGATGGACCGCGAGGGGGCCGATTTTTTCGGCACCTTCAAGGAAATTCGTGAACGATTGGGCTCGAACCCGATTGCCATTCAAATCCCCATTGGCGCCGGGCCGCCCCACATGAAAGATGCCTTCTCGGGCGTGATCGACCTGATCGAAATGCAGCAGCTCACGTTTTTTGACGACGAAAAGTCGTGGCGAGTGGAGACCGGGCCCATTCCGGCAGAAGTGCAGGACGACGCCGAACTATGGCGGGGCCAAATGCTGGAGCAGTTGTACAACTTCAGCGACCAACTCATGGAACTGGCCCTGGCCGAAGAACCCATCCCCAGCCAACTCATTCGCGACGTGCTGCGTAAAGCCACGATCAGCAACATGGCGGTGCCGGTGATGTGCGGCTCGGCGCTGGACCATTCTGGCGTGCAACCGGTGCTCGATGCGGTGCAATATTATCTACCCAGCCCAGGCGACCTGCCAGCCATCGCAGGCACCAATCCCAAGAAGAAAGATGCCAAAGAGTTACGACACCCGACCACCGACGATCCCTTCTGCGGCCTGGTGTTCAAGGTGTTGGCCGAAAAGCACGGCGATTTGCATTTCGTTCGCGTGTATTCGGGCACGCTCAACAAGTCGACCCGGGTTTACAACACCGGCAAAGACATTCGCGAAAACGCCGCCCAACTTTGGCACATTCAGGCCGACGATCGGCAGCAGGTGGAGAGCGTCGAAGCCGGCGACATCGTGGGCGTGATCGGCCTGCGGCAAAGCGTTACCGGCGACACCATTTGCGACCCAAAGCATCCTGTTTTGCTGGAAACCATCGAATTCCCCGAAACGGTGATCTCGATGGCGATCGAGCCTGAAACCTCGGCCGACCGCAAGAAACTCTCGGAACGTCTGGAATCGCTCAAGCGCCAGGACCCCACGTTTCGCGCGGTCGAAACCGACGATGGCCAGACGCTGATCAGCGGGATGGGCGAACTGCACTTGGAGATCATTAAGAATCGCCTGCTTCGCGATTTCAACCTCAACGTGAAGGTGCACAAACCGCGCGTCAGCTACCGCGAAACCATCGAACAAGCCGTGGAAGTGATCGGAGAATGCCATCGGCAGTTGGCGGGCCAAACGCTGTTTGCCAAAGTGCGAATCAAACTTGAGCCCGTCGTCGAGGGCGAAACGGCGGGCGCCGCCGGGAGCGCCTACGATGACTTGCCCGAGGCATTTGTAAACGTTGCGACAGAAACCCTGAAGGACCAACTTCACGGCGGCGGTTCGTTGGGGTTCCCGTTGATGAATGTGCGGGTGACGGTGCTCGGCGGCGAAACGCACGAAACCGACTCCACCGATGTGGCATTTCGCATTGCCGCGGCCGACGCCTTCAGCAAGGCCCTGCGTGAGGCCGGCGTGGTGTTGCTCGAACCGATCATGAAACTCGAAATCAACACCCCGGACGAATGCCTCGGCGATTTCGTGGCCGACCTGCAACAACGCCGGGCGCAAATTACCCGAACCGAAACGCGGGGCGACCGCACCATCATTGAGGCCGAGGCTCCGCTGGAAAACCTCTTCGGCTACTCGGGCGCGATGCGCAGCCTAAGCCAGGGCCGGGCGACCAGCACCATGCAACCTTTAAAATATGGGCCAGCGCCGCAAGAGTTGCTGCAAAAGTTTTTGTAGGGCGGGAAAGACATTTCGTCAGGGGGCCGCTGGCCAAGAACCCAAACGCGAATTTCTGTCGCATCATCCAATCGTTGAATTTGTCTAAGATTTCACCTCAATTGGCGAATATGCGCTGAAGTGCCATTCTCAACTCCACATGGTCACTTCTGGCAAGCCCCTTCGAGGGCCATTCAAGAAGGGAGGAATGGAGAGCCATGTTCCATCGCCGCCGATTCTTAGAGGCCACTGGCGCCGTGGGCGTGCTGGGGGCCATGTCGGGTGGGCTCTACCTTCGCGCGGCCTCGCGACGCGGCGAGCTTTCGACCGCCATGATCCGCGACGCCCATCACGAACTTTCGCCTAAAGCTCATCGCGAGTTGCAGCATTTACCCATCCGCGCGCGAACTGAAATTCGCGATTGGTTCCACTCGCATTGCCTGAACGCCGCCGAGTTTGCCTATGAAGTTTGCTCTCCGCGATTCGCGGAACGATTGGCAGCGTGTGACAATTCTGATTTGCAACAGCAGTGCGTGGCCGATTTGTTTCTGGCCAGCGTGGTCTCGGCCGAGGAAGTTCAGGAACGGTTGCAGGTGATTGCCCAGGAGATGGGGAACGAACTTGATTTCAACTGGCACGCCTGCTGCGAAACGCTCGCGGAAAAATGGCAAATTCATGTCGATCGTGGTGGACATCGAATATCATTGCCCTCCGGTCTGGCCGACCGCCTCGACTCGCTGGTTCGACAGTCACTTGCGCAGGCGATCGATGCCGGCCGTGCAGGTGCGGCGCCAGCGCTTTCCAGCATTTCCGATGGCCTGGGGAAGACGGCCTTGCTGCTCATCCCCTTGGCCATGCTTGCGCCCAATGTCGCCCTGCCGGCCTTTTTCGTGAGAGCGATTTTCAACCTGGGGCAATACGTTGTGCGGTTGCTCAGCGACCGGGTGGGGGATGCGCAAGCGGCCATTACGACCCGCGTAGCGATCTTGGGACGCCGGTTGGGTTCGGAGTTTGAAGGAGAAGCGCGGGCGAGAATCGCCGACCTGCATGCCTGGCAGGAAAACGCCGTTAGCAGTTTTGCCCATGACTACGCCCGCCGGGCGATTCCGTTGTTTTGAACATCGAAGGGCGCACCACCATGGCTCAAGGCTGCTCGTCAATTCGATACGGTCTGTTGTTCGTCGTCGCGTGGGCAATGATCGGCCTGGCAGGATGCCACGATCAACGCCCCGACAAGTCCCAACTGGCGCCAGTCGAATACTTCAGGCAAACGCAAGCCCACACCGAAACCCCCGATGGCCGGATCCTGACCAGCACGGTACGCGAAGTAGCCCCCTATCTGCTGGAGTATCAAACGGACAGCGGGCAAACCTACCAGGTGCGCTATTCCAGCCAGGGCGAAGGATTTCGGTATTATGACAGCCGCCGCATTGAGCCGGCCGGGGCTTCTGCTGGCTTGGAATAGGCACGCGACTTCCACCAAGCCTATTCTTGGCGGTCATGCGACGGCGGGCGCCCTCTGTCGGACGGAGCTTTGAACTGCGGCAGGACCCTGCCGCAGCCGAGTGTCATTCCGTACTCCGCCGCTTTTCTTCCCTGCTCGATGGCGTACGGCGCGGCTGGAACTACAATGAGTAGCGTGATCGAGTCTTCGATTCGCCCCGTGGTACCAATCCTGGCACTCGGTTTAAGAGCGTCCGAGTCCATCCCGCAACCCCGCCCGGTTGGATATGTTTCAGTCCGTTGCACAAAATCTTGTTTGTCCGCGGTGCTACCGCAACCGGCGTGGTGCGGACCCGAGGCGAGGGCACACGTTCTTGGCTGTGTTTGCCCTGGTGCTGGGCGGAATTGTGTCGCCCTCGACCGCGTGGGCCGAGGGGGACTGGGAAATCACGCCTGAGAGCGAACGTGCATTGGAGCGAGGCCTGGACTGGCTCGCCCGCAACCAGGGGCCCCAGGGAAATTGGGAATCGAATGACTTGGGGTTGGTGGCGATGGGCGCCTTGGCTTTCCTGGCCGATGGTCACATGCCGGGACGGGGAAAGTACGGCCAAAATGTCGAACGCGCGCTCGACTATATTCTGCGCCACGCCAAGTCGATCGGCGAACCCGATGCCACCGGCCAGCCGGCGTTGTATCTGTTGAACCAGTCGGATCCCGGCCGCGACATGTACAATCATGGGCTGGCGACGTTTGTGCTCGGCCAGGTGCATGGCATGACCAGCGATCCGCGACTGAGCCCGGTGCTGGGCAGGGCTTTGAAGTTGATCGCCTCGACGCAATGCAACGACGGCGGATGGGACTACCATGCCGCGCGGCGCGAACGAGGACACGATTTGAGTCTGGCGGTGATGCAAGCCAAAGCGCTCCGCAGCGCGGTGGACAGCGGCCTGGAGGTCCCTCCCGAGGTGATCAACCTGGCCATTCAAAGCGTGCGGGGATATTACCGGGCGCGAGGCGGCCGGCCCGGCATGGATGAAGCGACATTGCGCAAGCTGCCGGGCCAGTTTACTTACAATGGATCGCAGGGTTCTCTGGCCATGGCCGCCGCCGGCGTGGTCTGTCTGCAGGAGTTTGGACAGTACGACGATTGGCGCATTGCCAAGAACATGGAGGTGCTCACGGCGGCAGTAAAAACTTTGAAAGAGCGCTCCGATCAGAACCAGGTGCCATTTGGCTCGTATACGCTTTACTACATCGGGCAGGCGCTGTACCAGGTGGGTGGGGAGGATTGGCGCGAGTGCTATCCGATTCTTCGCGACTATTTGGTGGCCAGCCAGTTTTTTGATGAAAAGAACGCGGCCAACCCCGAGAATGGACTATTCCACGATTCGGGTCAGTTCCGCGTGGGCGGCCGTCCGGGCGATTTGTATGGAACCTCGGTCGCCTGCTTCATTCTGGCCATGCCGAATCGATACCTGCCTATTCTGCAAGAAGGAAAGATTGAATCGCTGCGACAAGACAGCGGGAGCGAATGAACGATGAGCTGGGCCTTGTTCGCCGCCGAGGCGCTGGGCCGACGTAGTTTCCTAGCCCCATTCCAGAGTTTCGTTCTTGCAGCCTTTTTGCCCCCACCGCCCCGATAGACACGATACGGCCCGCAACCGCCTTCCCCTGCCATGCTGAATTTTTACGCCGGCGCATTTGCGATTGCAGGACTTCTGGCTGCCGCCGCGCCTATTCTGATCCACCTGCTCAACCGGCGCCGGTTTCGTCTGGTGCCGTGGGCGGCGATGGATTTCTTGCGATTGGCGATGCAGCGCAGCCGCCGGGTGCTGCAACTTCGCGATCTGCTGCTGCTCGTACTGCGGGTGCTGGCCGTGGTGCTGTTTGGGCTGGCCTTGGCCCGGCCCTATTTTGCTCAAGGCGGAGATGGCGGCTGGTTTTTTCTGGTTTGGATCGGGCTGGCCGCGGTCGCGGCATTTGCCGCCGCGCTGTGGGCCACTTTGAGCACGCGCACTTCCGCGCGCAAGCTCGGAGTCGGGGCTGCCTTGGGGGCGGCACTGCTGGCTGCCTGGGGGATTTTTGCGTTCTCGCAGCGCACCGTCGAATCGAACGAAGGATTGGCCTCCAACCAAGAACCGGTGCATGCCATTCTGGTCGTCGACAACAGCCTCAGCATGGGACGGCAACAACTCAACCGCACGCTGCTCGATCTGGCCAAGAGCCGCGCCGCCGAACTGGTGGATCGCCTGCCGCGGGGAAGCCGAATCTCGGTGTTGCCCGCCTGCGGACCCCGTTCACAATTCAGCAGCGAGCCATTTCGCACGCGCCAAGATGCGCTGGAGGCCATCGCGGCCATCCGTCTTGTGGATCGGCGCGCCGGTTTGGCGCAAGTGGCCTCGTTGGCATTGGAAGCGCAGCAAACCGTGCCCGACTTGCCCGCAAAACGCGTGATTGTATTCAGCGACCAGCAGCAAATTGACTGGTCGCGAGCATCGTTGTCGACGCTCTCCGATTTGCAAGACGTGCAGGTGGTGCAACTGGCTCCGATTGCTGAACAGGACAACAACGCCTGGGTGGCCGATCTTCGTCTGCGCGACGGCGTGGCCGACGTGGAAAGCACCAGCGCGATCCTGGTGACCGTGGCCTACGAAGGCCCTGATCCTCGGCGCGACGTGCAAGTCACGCTGGCCGCCGACGGTGTTACCGTCGCCAGCCAAACCATCGATCTTCAGCCAGGGCAGCGGCAGGTACTTGAGTTTGCGCATAAATTCGACGTGCCCGTCGAGCCGGGACGCCCCGCGTACTCGTTGGTGGCTGCGTCCATTTCGAGCGATCAATTGCCGGAAGATGACTATCGTCCGCTCGTGGTCCCGGTACTGGCGGCACTGCCTGTGGTGTTCATTGACCAACACGGCGGACCAGGTGAAGACCCGCAACGGAACCGCGTGGGAGAAACGTACGCCTTGCGAAGACTGTTGGCGCCGGTAACGTCGCGCGAACAGGCGCAGCGCGAATTGGTGCATGTGCGGCATGCTACGTTCGACCATTTGATGCGTTCGGTGGGTGGTCCAGCCGAATCCTTTTCGGCCCCCCTCGACGACGCTCGGTTGGTGGTCGTGGCCGGGGTGAACCGCCCCACGACCGAGGCGGTCAGCCTGTTGCGGCAGTATGTGTTGCAAGGGGGGCAACTGGTGATCGCCGCGGGAGCCGATTTTGATGCCGCGGCATGGCAAGAACTCGCCTGGCAAGATGGCGCCGGTATTTTGCCGTTGCCCCTGACGGGCAAATCGGTCGGCGGCTTGCCCCGCGAAGAAGGCGCGACGGTCGCCCCATTTCTGCTCGACCTCAACAGCCTGCAGCAGTCTCCCTATTTTCAGGTCGAAAACGAATCGGCGGCTGCCCTCGAGGACCTTTATCGCTCGGTGATTTTCTTCAAGGCTGCCGAGGTGCGCGATAACGCCGAAACGTTCGCCAACTTGCTGGAGCGCGAGATCGCGCGGCAGCAGCAAGAACAACAGTTTCTCGACGAAGAAGCCGTGCGGGCGCGTCACGAGGCGCAAGGCGAACTGACTCCCATGGAAGCCGCCCAGCGCCCGACGGATCACCAGCGTCTGCAAGAGATTCGTCCTGAATGGCTGGTGTGGGCCGAACGCGCCGGTCGCCCCGAAGCCTCTCCGCAAGATATTGCCGCATTCGAGCAACCCCGAGTGAGGGCTCGATTCAGCAATGGGTTGCCCTACCTGGTGGAACGCAATGTCGGCCGCGGCCGCGTGGTGTTTGTTTCGTCGGGAGTTTACACCGGGCACGATTGGTCGGGCTGGAACACGTTGTCCAACACGTCGGCGATGCTCGTCTTTGACCGCTTATTGCGGGGCATGATCGAAAGCACCCTGCCCCCTCGCAACGTTACCACAACCGACCAGGTGCAGTTTCCGGTGGAACCTGGCCTGCGCCGAAATCGCTTCGCCTTGGTACGGCCGGGCTGGTTCACCGGCGACGACCCGCTGCAAAGCACCATGTCTGCGTCGACGGCCGCCATGTTGGCTAACCAGGGATCATCAACCTTGAGTTCGCCACAAGATCCCGGCAGTTCGGAATCGTCCCCGGAGTCGAACCCGCCAACGGCCAACGCGCTCGCGGGGGCGCGACGCCCGGTGGCGACTCCCCGCGCCATCGAAGAACCTCTTTCGGTCGATGCTTTGGGCGCGGAACGGTATGGACTCACCTTGCGCGATCTCACCCGACGTGGTTTTTATCGAGTGGTCGCCCGACGTCCCGAGAGCGCGGCTTACGAAGGTCTCGATGTGAACGTGTGGGACGTCACGTTGGCCGCCGCCGGACCCGAGGAAGAATCGTCCTTGGCTCGGCTCGATCGCGAAACTTTCGAGCAATTGGTGGGGGGAAATGCGGATTTGGCCAAGAAAGTTCGCTGGGTATCGCCGGGTGAGTCGATTCGCGTGGAAGGCGCCCGAGCGATCGGGACGCCCTGGCTGTGGAAAATATTGCTTGGCGCGGTGCTGGGCTGCCTCGCGTTGGAAATGCTGGTGCTGTCCTGTTCGCGCTGGCTGGGCGCGGGTCGAGCGGTGTCGAGCGAAGTGGTCGCCGGCGGCGACAATGCCTACCCGCCCGCTGCCAACGGCAAACCGGCAACTGCCTTTGGAGGAACACACGTCGCGCCATCTCCTCCCGGCGCTGCAGAGTCGCCGCGGGAGGTGACCGTATGAGCGAATTCTTGCTGAAGCTTCACGGCTACCCCGATGTCAACTCCAGCGACATACGTTGGCGACTCGTCGCGCCGTGGGTTCAATCCGGATGGGGCCTGGCGTTGCTCGTGGCGGCATTGTTGATCATTGTCGCGCTGACCGTGGCCTTTTATGCGTGGCTGCAACCGGCAGGCCGTCCCAAGAGCAAGGCGGTCTTGATCTCGTTGCGCTGCCTGCTGGGATGTTTGCTGCTGCTTTTGCTGGCCGAGCCTGCAGTCGTTTTCCCCGTGGTTACGCGTCCCAGGCCCCAATTGTGGGTGTTGTTCGACGGCACCGACAGCATGGCCATTGCCGACGAGCTTTCTTCGGCCGAGCGCAATCGTCTTTCCCAAGCGACGGGATTGCCCTTTGATGCTGCCGGTGACGAACGGACCCGCGTCGACTATGTGCGGGCCTTTGTCGGCCGCAAGCCCGAACAAAACTTGTTGCACCAGCTGAATGAAAACTTTCGCGTCCGGTCATTCGTGTTCGATGACAGCTTGCGTGAACTGCCGGACATTGCCGATTGGACGGACAACCCCGAGCAAGTGGCGCAGCGTCTGACGACCCACGGCCAGTACACGGCGCTAGGCGACGCATTTTTGGAGCTATCGAGGCGTCGCAACACGTCGAGCTTGGCCGGCGTGCTGGTTTTTAGCGACTTCAATCAAAATTCGGGGACATCCGCCGAAGCGGAAGCCGCCCGGCTGCAAGTTCCCATCTACGCCATTGGAGTTGGCCCCCCGGCCGCCAAGGACTTGCGGGTGCGGCTCGATACGCCGTTGTGGATGACCAAGAACGAGCGTTCCAACATTCAGGTGATAGTCGAGCACGAGGGGGTAGAGCAACCTTTGGCGACCGTGCGGCTGTACGCCCGACGACTCGACGCCAGCGGCGACTCGGAAGAGTCGAGTCGCATCGACTTGGGCGAACGGCAGGTGGAATTGTCGTCGTCCATGGTCCCCCTGAATTTCCCTTACACGCCCGAAGTTACCGGACAATACGTGTTCACGGCCGAAGTCGATCCGATCGAGGGCGAGGTGGTCGATCAGAACAACCGGGCGGAACGCGAGGTCAACATTCGCGACGACTTCCTGCGGTTGACCTACGTGGAGCACGAACCCAGTTGGGAGTGGCGGTTCATCAAGGAAGTTTTCCACCGCGACAAGCTGGTGGGCATGCGCGGATTCCGCACCTTCCTCCGTTCGGCCGACCCCAAAGTACGGCAAATGAACGAACTGTTTGTGCCCACCATGACTCCGCAGCGAAGCGAGTTTTTCGCGGGCGACGTGATCTTTCTCGGCGACATGCAGGCTTCGTCGCTCAGCACTCGGTTCGCCGATATGACGCGTGAATTCGTCGGCCGCTTCGGTGGGGGTTTGGTGGTGATTGCCGGACCACAATTTGGACCTGGTCAGCTTGCGGGCACGCCGCTAGCTGACATGCTGCCGGTGGTGGTCGATCCTGATCTGACCCGCCGCGATCAAGAGTTTCAATTGCAGCTCACTCCCGATGGAGAAACAACGGGCTTCATGCGGCTGGGAAATTCCGCGGCCGAAAACCGCAAGGCGTGGGACAACCTGGGCAACATTCCCTGGTATCAGCCGGTGAGGCGGGCCAGTTCGGCGCCGGGCACCAAGGTGCTGGCCGTGCATCCCACGGATCGTGCCGTCGACGGCCAACCGCAGCCATTGATTGCCCTGCGGCAGTACGGCGAGGGCATTGTGATTTACATTGGATTCAACGAAACCTGGCGTCTTCGCCGCAAATACGGTGAGCAGTATTATCGTCAATTTTGGGGGCAAATGATCCATCAACTGGCCTCGCGCCGTGCACTGGGAACGCAAAAGCGGTTTGTGGTGCAAACAGACCGGCAACAGTACAAGGTCGACGATAAAGTGGTACTCACCGTGGAAGCCTTCGACGCCAACTACCAGCCGCTGGCCGATGAGCACCTGCCCGAGGGCCGACTGATCGCCGAGGTGTTTGTGCCTGGCCGGCACGCCGACGGCGGCGAAAGGATAGAACAGTACACAGTAACTCGGCGCAAGGATTCATTGTTTGAAGCGAGAATTCCCGTCGACTCCGGCGGCGAATACCGACTGCGCGTAAAAGACCCCATTACCCAGAAATACGCGGAAGCCAATTTTCGAGTGACCGACCTGTCGGCCGAGCGCCGAAGCGCGGTGCGAAATGTTGCCCTGCAGACCGATCTTGCCCGTGTTCATCCTGGGGGCCGCGCATTGGAGCTTGCCGATGCCGGCAAACTGGCCGACGACATACAATCCAACGTGAAAGAAGAGCCCACCATTCAGGTTTTGCAGATTTGGAGCACTTGGCCGATGTTTCTGTTCGTGATCGGTTTGATGGTCGCTGAATGGCTGGTGCGAAAGCGTAATTCGTGGGCGTGACTTGCCTTCCTGTGGCAAATGAAAAATGGCTTCGCTGAATGAACTGCACCGTCGCCTGGCCCAACTTCGCCGCCGCCGCTGGCTTCTGCGGGGCGGGGCCGCGCTCTGCCTGCTGCTGCTGGTGGTGCTGTGGAGTATGGCGCTGCTGTTCATTCTCGATTGGGGGCTTCGCCTGAGTACGAGCGCACGGGTTGCCATCTTGGCCATTTCGAGCGTCGCTTGGGCCGTGTTTGCAGCCTTTGCAATTGGCGCCTGGTTTTCTCGTCGAGAAAGCGAAGCCGAGTTGGCCTTGTTTGTGGAGCGAAACCAGACGATCGACAGCGACCTCGTGGCTGCTCTCGAGTTTGAACAGCTAGGGGACCATGCGACGTCCGCCCGCTTCGGTTCGCCGCGACTCCGGCAAGCCGTGGTGGGCCGTGCCGACCGATTGAGCCGCCAGGTCGATGTTTTTCGAGGGCTGAACTACCGCCCGTTGGCCATCAGGGCTGGCATGTTGGCTGGGTCGATGCTGTCGCTGGGTCTGCTGGCGTTGTTGTTTTGGACTTACGCCTCGACGTTTTTCGAACGGCTCCTGCTGGCAGAAACTCCCTATCCCACGCGCACTCGCATCGTGCGGCTGGCGATCAATGGCCAAGAATTCCCGCCTAACGCCAAGGGGTTGGTCGTGCGGTGTCCCGAGGGACATCCGGTTGAACTTGCGGTCGAATGTACTGGCGACGTCCCCGGATCAGGCAGGGTGGAATTGTGGGAACTAGCCGGAACCGCCCGCAGCGAAGAACCCCTTTTGGCCACAACGGCATCGGACGACTCGAACCTCGAACTGAGGGCCACGATTCCGCGGCTTCTCCGCAACGTGGGGTTCAAACTGCACTTGGGCGACGCGTGGACGAATCCGGTCGAGTTGCACGTGGTCTCGCTGCCGCGGGTGCAGGTTACCCTGCATACCCGTCCGCCTGAGTATTTGCAGGGCATAGTTCCCGCCAGCGACGGCGAACCGGGGGCGCTGCAAGTTTCGGTGGTTGATGGCTCTCGGGTGATTGTGCGGCTGCAAAGCAGCAAGCCGTTGGCGCCCGAGGGTGGCGCCGTGCTAACCGTTGGCGGCACGTCTTTCGCCTTTCGCCGGATTGCTTCCGAGGCTTTAGGGAATGGGTCGTCGCAACTGTCTGCGTCTCGCGATGATGCCGCGAAATTTTCCGAGATTTGGGAACTGGACGACGACGCTTCGCCCCTGGCCGCTGTGACCGACACCTTGGCGTTCGAAATTCAAGTGACCGATGTCGATGGATTGCAATTGCCGTCGCCCTTGCCGGGCTACGTGCGCCGCCAGGCCGATCGCGGCCCCAAGGCCACCCTGCAAGTCACCACGCGGAGCGTACTTCCAGACGCACAACCATCGGTCCTGTTTGGTGCTCTCGATGATTTCGGCCTTGCCGAACTGCAACTCGAGGTGCTGCGGCAGCAGGCGGATGGAAAGCACCAATTGCTGCAATCCTACCAGTTGCCGTTGGGGGCACACCCCACGCGTTTGGAACCCTTGTTATTTACGGCGCCGGCAGAACTGGCGACAATGTTGGACCGTGCCGAACTGCCGGCGGAAATGAAGGAAAGCCTTGCCAGGACCGATTTTCCCGACGACGTGGAGTTGTCGATCAGCGTGATTCGGCCGGGTGAGGTCTGGAATTTGCAGGGTCGCGAAGCGCCCTGGCACTTCGCCATCAAGCGAGATAAACAGCGCGGCGTGTTGCAGGTATTCCGGCAATTCGTTCTCGATTTGGCCCCGCTCCAACTCGAGAAAGGTCAGGAACTGTTGCTTCAGGTGCGCGCCGTCGATTACCGTGGGGAGCAGCAGGGCGATGCCGCCGTCAGCGAACCGGTCGCCTTGACCGTGGCCGGAGAGGCAGGCGTGCTCGCCGACATTTCCGAACCCGATACCCGCAGCCTGGAATCGCTCAACCGCATCATTCAGCGGCAACTTGGCATTGGAGAATCGCCATGAAGACCTGGGCCTCGATCCGTTTGACAGCAGCGCGTAAGCAGGCTAACTCGGCAACGTTGCGCCAGGGAATGTTGTTTCTGGTTGCCCTGTTGTGCTTGCCGGCTGGGCTGCGAGCGGGCGAGGTCGACCTGACCGCGATCCGCAACAAACAACAGTCGCAGCAGCGAGCGCAGGCGATGGCTCGCGAACTCGTTTCGGGCATTCTCGACGTGCAGCTTCAAAAGCTCGAAGAGAATGGTCTTACCGAACGGCAGATCTATCGCGACATCCGCAGTATGCAGCAAAATATTGACGGGCTGATTGAAGCCGAAATGCGGCAAGTGGTTGATCTGTTGCTCGAGGCGCAAGCCGCGGATCCGGCCAGCCGGGAGCATGCCTTTGTCGACGCTCGCGAAAAAATTCGGCAGATCGTGGTTCGTCTGGCCGTGGAACGGCACAATTTGCAGCGCCGGCTAAAAACGGCAGCGCTCGCCGCTCAGGTCAAGCAATTGATCGCCATGCAAGACGTAGTGGTGCAAGTGACCGAGTCGCTGCCGGAACAGCTTCCCCTGCGGCGCGAATCGCTGGCCCTGAAAACCACCCAAGACGAACGCGACGTGCGGGCTTTGTACTTGCAGTTGGAGGCCATGCTGTCCGACGTCAGCGGCTGGGGAGGGCGCATCGGCGCCGGCGCTGCCGACGGCGTGCGGATACTCAAGGCCGCCCGCGTTAACGAACGACTCGGATTCGCCATTGCCGAACTCGAGTCGGCAAACTTTGGCGGTTCGCTCGAACACCAGCGAGCGGTGCTCCGTGGTCTGCGGATGCTGCTGGAGAAGGTGGAAGAAACCCAGGGTCTGCTCAACACCGACCGCGAAGCCCTGTTGGAATTGGTTCGCGAGCTAACGCGCCGACAAGCCGCCTTGCAGACGCAAACGGCGGAATTTCAATTGCCGGCGGATGCCCAAGTCGCGACGGCCGTACTGCGACCGCTCGTCGATGAACAACTGGCGATTCACAAAAGCCTGTCGCAATTGCAAGAAGCATTGGTCGTGGCGCCGGCTGCCCAACCATTGGCCACCGCTGCGCAGCAGGCAGGGTACCAGGCCACTCAAAAACTGTTCGACCAAAAACCAGATCAGGCGGTCAACGACCAACAAACGGTGCTGGGAAACCTGGCCGCCATCGAAGAAGCCTTGCAGACTGCGGCCGATGATGAAAACGCCGACCGCACGGCGGAAGAATTCCAGCAAATGGTGAAAGATCTGCAGCAAGCCCGCGACGACCTGCGTGCCGCGCGAAAATCGCAAGACGAAGCGACGCGTCAAACGGCGGACAATCACCCTGCCGCCGCTGAAAAACCCCAGGCAGCCGTCGCCGAGCAGGTCGACCAGGCCAGTGCCCAGCGAAAACTTCCCGCGATCGTGAAAAGCCGACTGACCGAGGCCAAGACGGCCGCGGAAGAAGCTTCGCAACAACTGGCCGAAGCGAAGGGCGCCAGCCCTGGCGAGCCCACCCCGAAAGCCGCGGAAGCGGCCGTGGCCGCCGCCGACGAGGCCCTTCGCAGGGCGGAATCGGAGGTAGAAGCCGCCCTGGCCGACACCCAGCGCCGAGCCCTGGCCGTCAAGATTGGCGAACTGGGTCGGGCGATGGAAACGCTCGAAAGGGCCGCCGCTGCTGAACGGAAGATTGCCGACCGAGCCGTCGCCAAATCAGCCGACGAGGCTGGCTTGTCCCCGAACGAAGCGAGCGCGTTGACCCGCGAACAACAAGACGTCAATCAAATCGCCGAGAAAGTTGCCGAAGGGGTCAAGAATACGGCCCCCGAGGCTTCTCAAACATTGCAGCAAGTGAAGCCAGTAGGCGAAGCGGCCCAGGCCCAGTTCCAAGCGGCCCACGACAATCCCGACGAACCCACCCAGCCCCGCGCGGCCGCGGGAGCCAGGCAGGCAAGTGCCATGAGCGAGAAGCTGGCCCAAGCCGCAGGCGAGATCCGAAACGAGCTAACCAAAACCGCCGAGGAATTGGCGCAGCTTAGCCGCGAGCAACTGGAACAGGTCGCCGCCATCCGCAATCAAGTGGAACAAGCCCTGCCGGCCCAGCCCTCGACACTGGGAGAACGGCTGGCACAACTTCAAGCGGCCGACGCCCAAACGGCCCAGGCAGAAATCCAGCAACTCAGGGCAGCCGGTAAACAACCGGCCTCCGCCGCCCAAGAGTTGGCCGAACAGATCGCCGCCGCGCGACGAGCCCAGCAAGCGGCCAACCGCGCCGCCGCTGAAATGGAAGCGGGTCGGACTCCGGCCGCCGATGCCACGGTGCGTCAACAAACGGCCGCCGAACAAACCGCAACCGCTGCGGAAAGGGCGATGTCGCGTCCCGCAGCCCGTCAGGCCATGGCGCAGGGGCGTCGCGACGCCTTGGGTGACGCCTTGGCGCGTGCCGAACGCGCAGCGACCGAAGCCGCGCGCACCACGCTTGACGGCAATCGCACCGCGGCCGATGCGGCTCGCCGCGAGGCCACTCAAGCCCTCGCCGAGGCGGAGCAAATTGCCCGAGAAGAAGCGACCCAGGTCGCCCAGGCGGCAGGCGGCCAGCCCGACGCCAGGGCACAAGCCGAAGTAACCGAATTGACGAAAGAGGCCGCCAGAACCGCTCAAGCGGCGGCGCCCAACGCGGCTCAGGCATTGGCGCAAGCGAAATCGGCGTCGGAACAGGCCGAACAGCACATCGGCGACGACGACATCGAACCGGCCAGGGAAAAGCAACAGCAGAGCGAACAACAACTCGCTCAAGCACGGGAGCAAATCCAGCAAGCCATCGCCAATTTGGCAAATCAAGCCGCCGACAAATTGGAACAAGACGCAGAAGAAGTCGACAAGCTGGCCCAACAGGCGGCCACCGTCGATCCGGCAGCCGCCGCCGCACTGCGCCAGGCCCGGCAGGCGGCCCAGCAAGGAGCGGCGGCCAAGCCGGGCGCTGCTCCCGCCAAGGGGAATGCGCAACCGCCAGCCGGTAGCGAACCCGCCGCGGGCGGCCAACCCGCGGGCGGCTCGCAGCCGCAGGGGAATCCTCAGCAGAATCCGCAACAAGCAGCCAATCCGCAAAGCAATCCATCGCAAGCTGCCACGGGACAACCATCCCAAGGTTCGGCCGAAGACGTCGCTCAAGCGGAACGCGAAGCTGCCGACGCCGTCCAGCGAGCCGCCGCCAACCTGCACGCCCGCGAACAGCGGATTCGCCAAGATCAGGCGATCGCCGAAGCCCTGGCGCAATTGACCAAGGACCAACAGGCAGCCGCCGAAGCCATCGCGCAAAAACGAAACGACCTTCAACAGTTGGCCCAAGCGACTCCTCGTGAACCGAATGACAACGATCCACCGATGGGACAGGGCCAACCGATGGGTCAGGGCCAACCGATGGGACAGGGCCAACCGATGGGACAGGGCCAACCGATGGGACAGGGCCAACCGATGGGACAGGGCCAACCGATGGGACAGGGCCAA
>JAANMV010000762.1_pt1 | contig 38866 bp, 38 predicted proteins | sample 7279661 | NCBI WGS metagenome assembly JAANMV01 (sample SAMN14094540, study PRJNA606508) | bioreactor metagenome | isolation source: A lab-scale SPAN reactor treating ammonium-rich wastewater day 121 | place: Ireland: Galway | collected 2017-05-16
ACGACACCGTGCCCATGCTCGGCTTCCAGCCCGACCGCGTGAAGGACATCCTGGGCCTGCCCGCCCACGTGCAGTTCGCCGGCCTGCTGCCCATCGGCAGGCGCGCCGAGGAAGGCTTCCCCCACCACCGCCACAACGTGGAGCGCATCACCAAGTTCTACTGAGCCCCACACGAGCAGGCCGCCCGGAATCATCTTCCGGGCGGCCTGTTTTGACTCGCGGTCAGGCCACGGGCACCGGCTGGTCCAGCTCCGTGACCTGCCCGCCCTGCACCTCCCACCGGCGCGTCGCCGCCCGCCCGATCAGGGACCGGTCGTGCGAGGCGAGCATCACCGTGCCCGCAAAGCCCAGCAGCAGTGCCTCCAGCGCCTCGATCATGCGGATGTCCAGGTGGTTGGTCGGCTCGTCCAGCACCAGCACCTGCGCCCGCGTCACGTTCAGGCGCGCCAGGCTCAGCCGCGTGCGCTGCCCGCCCGACAGGCCGGACAGCGCGAAGCCCGGGCCGGGCAGGCCCACCTGCGCCGCCACCTCGTGCAGCTGGTGCGGGCTCAGGCTGGCGTTCGCGTGCAGCAGCGCGTCCCCCACCGTTTCCAGGCCGCGCAGTTCCTCGCCGTGCTGCCCGGCCACGTAGCGCGTCAGCCCCGGCCCCCAGCGGACCTCGCCGCCGTGCGGCAGCTCGCCCAGCAGGGCCCGCAGCAGCGTGCTCTTTCCCCCGCCGTTCGGCCCCACCAGCGCGATCCGGTCGCCGCGCCGCACGTGCAGGTTCACGCCGTCCAGCACCGCGCGGTCCCCCCGCACCACGCCCAGGTCCCGCACGGTCAGCACCTCAGCCGGACCGGGAGGAGAGGGCGGCAGATCCAGGCGCACCAGCCGCCGGTCCTGGAAGGGTTTGTCCACGGCATGCGCGTCCAGACGGTCAATCTGCTTCTGCATGGCTCTGGCCCGGCTGGCGAACACCTGCTGGTTGCGCTCCGCCTTGAAGGTCGAGCGGAACTTGTCACTGTCCGTGGCGCGCCGGCGGTTTTCCTTCACGCCGCCCATGCTGGCCTGACGCCGCATCTCCTCGTCCAGCGCAGCGCGCTTCCGCCGGTACGCCGCGTAATCCCGCTCCTGCGCCTCCCGTAGCGTGGTCTTCAGGTCCATCGCCGCCGAGTACGCCCCCGGGTACACGCTCAGGCGCCCACGCTCCAGCTCGGCCGTGCCGGTCGCCACGGCGTCCAGGAACGCCCGGTCGTGGCTGGCCAGCACGAACGCCGCGCCGGACGCCCGGATCCAGCCTTCCAGCCACTGCGCGCCCCCCAGGTCCAGGTGGTTGGTCGGCTCGTCCAGCAGGAACACGTCCGCCGGGGCCAGCAGCAGCCGCGCCAGCATCACGCGCCGCATCTGCCCGCCCGACAGCGCCCCTACCCCCAGGTCCGCCGGGAGGTCCAGGCCCGCCAGGACCGCCGCAGCGCGGCCCTCGAACTCGTACCCGCCGGCCAGCCGGTAGATTTCCTCCGCCTGCGCGAAGGCGTCCAGGGCGGCGTCCGACCCGTTCCCCAGGGCGTCCGTTGCGGCCGCCAGCGCCGCCGCGGCGCCATGCAGTTCCGGCGGGGTGACCGCCTCCAGCACCGTGCTGGCCGGCAGGTCCGCGTGCTGCGCCAGCCACGCCACCCGCCCCGCCCGGATCACGGTCCCGGCATCCGGGGCGTCCAGCCCGGCCAGCAGGCGCAGCAGCGTGCTCTTCCCGCTGCCGTTCTCTCCGATCAGGGCCAGGCGGTCACCAGCCCCAAGTTCCACGTTCACATCATCAAAAATTGTCCGGTCGCCGTACACACGGGCGACCCCAACAGCACGCAACAGCACAAGTAACCCCCAGCGGGCGAGCCGTCCCCCACGCGGGGCGGGGACGTGGCTTCAAGCCGATCTGACTGGGGTTAGCGACGCAACGAAAGCAATCCTTTGAAAGAACGAACACCGAACGCCGGGCAACCCGGAACCGTTGCGCCCAGCATACCCGACCCCCGCCGGAAGTCCAGCCCGGCCAGGATGGACGCGCCGCCGGGGGACTGGCGGCGCGCCCCCCCGGCTGGTCTCAGGTGCGTTTCAGTGCGGGAATCCGCAGGCCGCCGCGGCCGTCCCAGCCCTTGAAGGCATAGAAGCGCCCCGGCTCCCCGGTGTGCAGGTAATCGCTCAGCGGCTCCCGCATGGGCGGGGAATCCAGCTTCTCCAGCGCCTCCTCCACCGAGCAGAACTTCGCCTCCACGATGAAGCCGTCCGGGTCGCTGGGGTTCAGCAGGCCCTCCCACGTCGCCTCGAACGCCACCGCGATCGCCCGCTCCCCGCGCCGCTCGTCCTCGATGTGCATGGTGTACGCCATGTGCCGGATGCCGGTGAGCTTCAGGCCGGTCTCCTCGTAGATCTCGCGGTACAGCGCCTCCGGGAGCGTCTCGCCGGACTCCACCACCCCGCCCGGCAGGGTGTACCGCACCCGGCCGTGCCCCTGCCAGTCGTTCCCGACCAGCAGCACCCGCCCGAAGCGGTCTTTCAGGATGCCGGCCGCGACCAGCAGGTCACGCCGCGCCATACTGCCCCCCGCCGTCCTGCGCGGCCATCTGCAGCAGCTGCCGCTCCCGCTCGTCCCGCGCCAGCGCCGCGACCACCGGCGCCAGCCCGCCCGCGATCACGCTGTCCAGCGGGTGATTCTTCGCGTCGCCTTCCAGGCGGTGATCCGTCACGCGGTTCTGCGGGTAGTTGTACGTGCGGATCTTCTCGCTGCGGTCCCCGCTGCCCACCTGCGAGGCCCGCTCCGTCCGCTCGCGTTCCTCCCGCGCCGCCCGCTCCCGCTCCGCCAGCCGGGACGCCAGCACCAGCAGCGCCTTCTCGCGGTTCTTGATCTGCGAGCGGCCGTCCTGGCACACCACCACGATCTCGTCCGGCGTGCCCGCCCGGTACACCGCCCGCACCGCCGAGTCGGTGGTGTTCACGCCCTGCCCGCCCGCGCCCTGCGACCGGAACACGTCGATGCGGACCTCCGACAGATCCAGCTGCACCTCGCCTTCCTCCGCCTCGGGCAGCACGGCCACCGTCACGGTGCTCGTGTGAATGCGGCCCTGGGATTCCGTGGCCGGCACGCGCTGCACGCGGTGCACGCCCCGCTCCCACTTGAACGCCTGGAACGCGAACTCCCCCGTGACCTCCGCCACGACCTTGCTCGCGCCGCCCAGGTCCGACTCACTGGCGTCCAGCACGTTCAGCTTCAGGCCCGCGCCCTCCGCGTAACGGGTGTACATGCGCAGCAGGTCCACCGCGAACAGCCCGGCCTCCGCGCCGCCCGCCCCGGCCCGCAGTTCAAGGATCACGTCCTTCACGTCGTCCGGGTCGGTGGGCAGCAGCAGCACCTCCAGCTCCGATTCGATCTCGGCCAGCCGGGCCGTCAGGGCCTGCACCTCCCCCTGCGCCAGGTCCCGCATGTCCGGGTCGTCCAGCAGTTCCCGCGCGCCCCGCAGGTCGGACACCCGCGCTTCCTGCTCGCGCAGCAGCGTGACCAGCGGCAGCAGCTCCCGGTGGCGGCGGGTCAGGCGCGCGTACGCCCGGCCGTCCGCCAGGGCCGCCGGGTCCCCCAGCGCGCGCTCCACCATGCTGAACTCGGCCGCCAGTTCGGCGAGCCGCCCGCTCATGACCGCGTGTCGCAGCCAACACCGGGGATCTGAGCGATCAGTGTCTTGCGAACGGCACGAGAACGGAACCTCACGGCAGGCCCCGCGCCCCCCGGCCGGGCATGCCCAGCCGGGGCCGGGCACGGCCCCCCACGTCCACTCGACAACGCCCGGCCGGGCGACTCACCCGGCGGACCACCGCACAGCACAGACAGGATCGACACAGGAAACATGAGTGCAGTGTACTGCCCGTCCCACGCGCCCACCCTGAAGGGACACTCCACGCGCCTCACACCTGACCCGCCCCCCCGGGCGCGTATAGCAGGGCCCACGCGGCCCGGGGCGGCAGCCGGTACGCTGGGCGGATGCGAACCGTGACCGTGGGCGTGCTCGGCAGTGGCACCGTGGGCCAGGACGTCCTCACCCTCATTCAGCGCCGCCGCGACATCTTCAGCGACATCGGCGTGAACATCGAGATTTCCGGCGTGCTCGTGCGCGACCTCCGCAAGGCCCGCAACGTCCCCGCAGGCACCCCCCTGACCGACACCTGCGATTTCCTGCAGCAGTCCGAGGTCGTCATCGAATGCATGGGCGGCATCGACCGGCCGCTGGGCCTGCTGCGGCCCTACCTGAAATCCGGCCGGCCGCTGATCACCGCGAACAAGGCCATGCTCGCCGAACGCTGGGACGAACTGCGCGAGTACGCCCTGAACGGCAAACTGTACTACGAGGCCAGCGTCATGGCCGGCACGCCCGTCATCGGGCCCATGAGCACCGTCCTGCGCGCCAGCACCTTCAAGGGCCTGCTCGCCACCCTGAACGGCACCTGCAACTTCATCCTCACGCAGATGGAACAGGGCAAGGACTACGCCCAGGCCCTCAGCGAGGCGCAGGCCCTCGGGTACGCCGAGGACCCCCCCACCCTGGACGTCGGGGGCTTCGACACCGCGCACAAGCTCACCGTCCTGGCCCGCTTCAGCGCCGACGGCAACTACGCCTACGAGAACGTGCAGGTTACCGGCATCGAACACGTCACCCTGGAGGACGTCCAGGCCGCCCGCGCCCGAAACGAACACATCAAGCTCGTGGGTGAACTGCACCAGGAGGGCGGCCAGTGGCAGGCCACCGTCGCCCCCCGCAGCCTTCCGCACGACCACCCCCTGTGCAACGCCGGCGCCGGCCGCAACGCCCTGGTGTACGAGGGCGAGGAAAGCGGCAGCCTGATCTTCGCCGGGGGCGGCGCCGGCGGCATGGTCACGGCCAGCGCCATGGTCGGCGACCTGCTGGACTACGTGCTCGGTTTCCCCGGCCACGTGCCGCTGCACTGAGCGCAACAAGGCGCACGGTGAACCCCCGGCGTACTGGCGGTCCAGCCGGGGGTTCACCGTGCTCACTTGACCTGCACCCCCGCCGCGTGGAATACGTCGGGGTGTGAACTCTTCAGGCTCGGCGGGCGCGGGCGGGACTTCGGACCTGGGTGAGGTCGTGCGGCTGACGCTGCGGCTCTCGCGGCGCTTCCGGCGGGCGCTGGACGAACCCCTGCTCTCGGAACTGGGCCTGAACGTCAAGGAACTGCTGGTCCTGGCCGCCGTGATGGACGGCGCGCAGACGCCGGGCGGCGTGGCGGCGCGGCAGAGCCTGCCGGCGCCGACGGTGTCGCGCATCGTGGGCAAACTGGTGGAGATGGGCCTGATCGTGCGCGCGGCCGACCCGGTGGACCTGCGGCGCTTCGAGCTGCGCCTCACGCCGGAAGGGGAGCGGCGGCGCGAGCGGGTGCGGGAGGTGGCCGAGCGGGTGGTGGGCGAGCACTTCGGGCACCTCCCTCCCGAGCGGCTGGCGCGGGCCCGCCGGGCGCTGGAGGACCTGCACGCGGCGCTGGAAGGCGCGGGCGAGAACGCGCCCTGATCCGCCGTCTGGCGGAGGGAAGGGGAGGATGACGTAGGATCACCGGATGACTGTCTGGTCCGCCGAACTTTTCCCGTGTGAAGGAGGTGCCGCGTGGAAGGGCTGATGCTGGCGCGCGTGCTGCGTGACCTGGCGCCCCTGCTGCCCGCGCGGACGCTGGGGTGGGTGTTCCCGGACGAGACGACCGCCGCGCTGCTGATCGACGGGGTGGGGAACCTGGTGCTGTCGTACCGGCCGCCGCAGCCGGTGCTGTTCGTGTCGCGGGAGCGGCTGCGGGGCGAGCCGCGCAGCCCCTTCCAGCGTTTCCTCGCGGCGCGGGTGCGGGGCGACCTGCTGCGCGTGGAGCAGCTGAAGCTGGACCGGGTGGTGCTGCTGCACTTCGGCGGCGAGTCGGGGTTCGTGGATCAGGCGCCCACCCGGCTGCTGTTCGAGGTGACGGGCCGCAACGCGAACGTGCTGGTCCTGCCGGAAGGGGAGGGCTTCGCCGGGCGGATCGTGATGGCCGCGCGGGAGGTCACCGGCAGCCGTAACCGCTTCCGCACCATCCGCACCGGGGGCACGTACACGCCGCCGCCGCCGTACGAGAAGCTGGACCCGCGCACGCTGACGCCGGAGCAGGCGCAGGCGCTGAAGCAGGTGCCGGTGGGCCGCTGGCGTGAGCACCTGGACGGCCTGGGGCCGCTGCTGGGGGCCGAACTGGCCCGCCGCGCCCACCTGACGTCCGGAGACGTGCCCGGCGACGCGTGGTCGCGGGTGCTGGAGGCCGTGCAGTCCCTGGTGGCCGACCCGACCGTGAGCGAGGGCGTGATGGAACAGGGCGCCCGCGAGGCCGCCCGCACGGAAAAGGCCGCGGGGCTGCGCAAGGCGCTGCGCGAACCGCTGGAAAAGCGCGTGACGCTGCTGCGCAACCAGCTCGCGGACGTGACCCGCGCCGAGCAGGGCCTGGAGGCGGCGGCCGTGGACCGCGAGGAAGCGGACCTGCTGATGGCGTACGCGCACGACGTGAAGACCGGGGAGGTCAGCGTGACCCTGCCCGCCTTCGACGGCAGCGGCCCTCGCCCGGTGAGCCTGGAGCCGCAGCTGACCGCCCTGCAGAACGCCGAGAAGCGCTACACCCGGGCGCGGCGGCGCGAGGAGGTGTACCTGCGCCTCGCCGAGCGGGAGGACGTGCTGCGCCGCGACCTGCACGACGCCGAGGCGCGCCTCGCGGACCTGGACAGCGCCGACCTGGGCGCCCTGGAGGCCCTGAGCGCGCAGCTGCAGCAGGAACGCCCGGAGAAGAGCGCGTACGGCATGCGCTTCATCACGCCCGGCGGGCATGAGGTGCTGGTCGGGCGGAACAACAAGGAGAACGCCACCCTGACGCACCGGATCGGGAAATCCCTGGACTACTGGTTTCACGCGCAGGGGTACCCGGGCAGCCACGTGCTGGTGCGCAGCGGCGGGCGGGAGCTGGCGCCGCCGGACATTCTGTACGCGGCGCGGCTGGCGGCCACGCACAGCAAGGCGCGCGGCAGCAGCAACGTGCCGGTGGACTACACCCGCATCAAGCACGTGTGGAAACCGCGGGGCGCCCCGGCCGGGCAGGTGCACTACACCGATCAGAAGACGGTGTTCGTGGACGGCACCCTGCCGGAATCCTGAAGCCTCACGCAACAGGAACCGGCGGTGCGGGACGCCCGGCCTTGACCGTTCTCCTGCAATTGTCCGCGCGCGCTTCTTTCCTTCCCGGCCGGCGCGTACAATGCCTGACCGTGGAACGCATCATGTTCAGGTCCAAGATTCACCGCGCGACCGTGACCCAGGCCGACCTGGATTACGTCGGGAGCGTGACCATCGACCAGGACCTGCTCGACGCAGCGGACATCCTGGTGAACGAGAAGGTGGACATCTGGAACATCACCAACGGCAACCGCCTGCACACCTACGCTCTGAGCGGCCCGCGCGGCAGCGGCGTGATCGGCATCAACGGCGCCGCCGCGCACCTGATGCGCCCCGGTGACATGGTGATCATCGCGGCGTTCGGGAACTTCACCGAGGAGGAAGCCCGGACGCTGGAACCGAAGGTGGTGCTGGTGGACGCCCGCAACCGCATCCTGGACCTGCAGCCCGCCTGACCCTCTTCCTGCCCGGCGCACCGGCCCCCTGAGCGGGTGGCCGGTGCCGCCTGTGACACGCGCAAAATCAGACGTCCGGAAACGTGCAGGTGCTACACTTCGCGCGTGTCCAGCGCACAACCGTGGCTTTACGCCCTGTTCGCGGCCTCCGTCGGGATTCTGATGGTCGGTGCGGGCCTCGGCTCCGGCGGGCTGATCGCCGCCGGCACGGTGCTGCTGTCCTTCGCGACCTCCACGCTCAGCGCGCCCTTCCGGTTCGTGCCGCTGCTGGTCGCGCCCCTGATCTTCGCGGCGTCCAGCACCCTGACCAGCATGACCCTGCCGCTCGCGGACCTGCTGGGCCTGCTGCTGGCCGCCGCCGCCCTGCTGCTGTTCCTGCACCGCGACCACACCCACCGCCGGGAGCGCGACATGCGCCGCAAGGTGCTCGGCGCGCTGAAAGACGGCAGCCGCACCCTCTCGGAAGCGCGCGACGCCGACGCCATCATCCGCGCCGGCGTGAGCACCCTGGATCACCTGCAGGTCGCACCGAACATTGCCTTCATCGCGTACCGGCGCGGCACGCCGCACATTCTCGCCGCCCGCGGCGCGTACGAACCGCTGCTGGACCGCCCCATCCACCCTGGGACCGGGGACAGCCACGGCGTCGAGGCCGACCACTGGGTGTCCGGCGAGGCGCTGCGGCTGCTCCGGTCCACGCAGCGGGTGCAGGAGCACGTGGTGTACGTGCACGGGCATTCCGGCATCCAGCTGGGCGTGCTGATCCTCACCCGCCCCGAGAATCGCCCCTTCGACGAGCAGGAGATCAACGTGATCGAGTCCTTCGCGCGGCTGCTGGGCGCGCAGCTGGGACAGTGGCAGGCCATCCGGGACCTGAGGGACGCGAACGAACTCACCCTGCGCTCCCTGGGCGCCGCCCTGGAACAGCGCGACGACGACACCGGCGGGCACACCCTGCGGGTCGTGGCCCTCAGCGTGCGCCTCGCGCGGCTGCTGGGCTGGACGGAAGAGCAGGTGCAGGCGCTGCGCTGGGGCGCGTACCTGCACGACCTCGGCAAACTCGCCATTCCCGACGGCATCCTGCACAAACGCGGCCCCCTCACGCCCGAGGAACGCCGCGTGATCCAGGGCCACAGCGTGCTGGGGTACGACATGCTGCAGGACCTGCACTTCCTGCCCGCCGAGACGCTGGACCTCGTGCGCTTCCACCACGAACGCTGGGACGGCACCGGGTACCCGTCCGGGCTGAGCGGCGCGAGCATTCCCGCCACGGCACGCCTGTTCTCCATCGTGGACGTCTTCGACGCCCTGACCAGCGCCCGGCCCTACAAGGCCGCGTGGACGCGCACCCGGGCCCTGGCGGAGATCCGTGCGCAGTCGGGCCGGCAGTTCGACCCGGACATGGTCGCCGCATTCCTGGCCCTGATGGTCGAGGAGGACGAGGCCGTCCTCGTCCACGCCTGAAGGCGCTCAGCTCGGGGTGGTGCCCTCCAGCCCCAGGTCGGCGCGGGTGGGCGCGTACGCCCCCGCGTGCGCGCAGGCGGCCGCCGCGGCCCGCAGCCCCAGCCGCAGGTGCTCGGTCCACAGCGCCTCCGGGCGTTCCACCGCGCTGACCAGCAGGCCCGCGCACAGCGCGTCCCCGGCGCCCACGGAGTCCACGACGCGCACGGCCGGGGCGGGCAGGTCCACCCGCCCGGCCGAGTGGTACAGGGTCGCGCCAGCCGCCCCGCGCGTCACCACCAGGGGCGCGCGGGCGTTCATGCCGCGCAGGTCCCGCAGGGCGTCCGCCTCGGAGCGGTCCGGGTGAAAGAAGCGCAGGTCCTCGTCACTCAGCTTGATCAGGTCCGCGGCCGCCATCACCTCGCGGTACACCGCCGGGTACGCCGGGTTGCGGTGGGTGCTGCGGGCGTTCGGGTCGAAACTCACGCGCACGCCGGCCCGCCGCGCCTCGCGCATCAGGGTCAGCAGCGTGCCGGCCAGCGGCGGGCGGCTCAGGCTGATGCCGCCCAGGTGCAGCCACCGCGCCGCGCCCAGCCAGCCGCCCGGCAGCCGGGCCGGGTCGAAGTGCAGGTCCGCGCTGTTTTCCCCCAGGAAGCGGTACGCGGGCGGGTCGGTGGCGTACACGACGGCCAGCAGCGTCGGCTGCGGCACCCGCTGCAGAAAGCGCAGGTCCAGGCCCGCGCGGGCCGACGCGCGCCACAGGTCCTCCCCGAAGTTGTCCTGCCCGACCGCGCCCGCAAACGCCGAGGGCACCCCCAGCCGCGCGCAGGTCCGCGCGACATTCCAGCCGGCCCCGCCCGGGTGCGCCGTCCAGGCGTTCCCGCCGGCCGTCACGAGGTCCGTCAGGGCCTCCCCGGCACTCACGATCACGGGCAGCGGAACCGGCGGGGCGTCGGGGGTCATGCGGCAGCTTACCGCCCCGGCCAGCCCCGCCTCAGGAGACCGGGTACTCGTACAGGCTCACCGGCCACGCCCGCACCACCCGCTCGCCCACGTGCCGGAACCCGAAGCGCTCGTACACGGCCCGCAGGCGCGGCCGGGCGCTGGCCGTGTCCAGCCGCAGGAAAGGCCGCTCCCGCCCGGCCGTTTCCTGCGCGGCCTGCCGCAGCAGCCAGCCGCTCACGCCCTGTCCCTGAACGTCCGGGTGCACGGCCAGCTTGTGCAGGTACAGCGCCTCGCCAGGCGGGGCGTCCGGCCAGAACAGCGGGTCCGCGTCCAGCAGCACGTAGGCCCCCACCGGCCGGCCGGCCGCCCACGCCACCCGCCAGTCCGGGGCGGGGTAGTGCCGCAGCAACCTCGCCGGCGTGAGGCTCTCCAGCGGCCACAAGTCCTCCCCGCGCGCGATCAGGGCGGCGGCCGTGGCGGTCAGCACCTCGGACGCGGCCGTCACGTCCCCCCGTGTCAGGGTCAGCGTCTCTGGAGTCACCGCCGCACCTCAGTTCGAGGGGGTGGGCGCGGGCTCGATGCCTGTGGCGTACACGTCCCCGCCGCGCACCTCCAGCTGCACGCGCGGCAGCGGCAGGGTCGCCTTCCCGAACACCGCCTCCCCGCCCTTGAGGGGATCGAAGATGCTGTAGTGGCAGCGGCAGCCCAGCTGCGGGTGCCGGTCCGCGGGCGGCGGGCGGTAGTTGAACGCGAACGCCATGACCTCCTGGTCCCGGATCAGGTTCACCGGGCAGGACAGGTGCGTGCACATGCGCGAGAACGCCGCCAGAGGCACCTCGCCGCCCTCCACCGGGACCACCAGGCCGCCCGGCGTGGCGCGCGGCACCCGCAGCAGCGTGCAGGGCCGGCCGTCGTACGTGAACTCCACCTCCGCCCAGTCCTCCTGCAGGTCGGCTAGGGCGGCGACGCGCTGCGCGGCCACCGCTCGGAACGCCGTGCGGCCCGGGCGGCGCTTGTTGAACGTCACGTTCGACGCGTACCAGCCCATGTACCCGAACGCCCCCACCGTGCCCGCCACCGGCACCACCCACCAGTGCTCCAGCAGGGACCGCCGCGTCACCCGGCGCGCGCCGGCCGGCCGGTCACCCCCGGGGTCCGGGGCGGGCTCGCCATTCACAGCGCGCCCTCCTTCAGGGCCGGCACGCCGATGGTGCCCAGCCCGGCGTTCAGGCGCGCGAGGTCCAGCCCGCCGCGGTCGATGTGCCGGATGACGCCCTGCGGGTCGATGAAGACCGTCTCGGGAATGCCGGACACGCCGTAGTCGATGGCGGTCGCGGCGCGCGGGTCCAGGAGGTGCGGGTAATTCAGGCCGTACTGCTGCGCGAAGCGTTTCGCGGCGTCCAGTTTCGGTTCCTGGAACAGCACGCCCACCACCGCCAGACCGTCCGGGCGGGCCTGGGCATTCAGGGCGCTGAACAGCGGCGCTTCCTCCCGGCACGGGTCGCACCACGACGCCCAGAAGTTCAGCACGACCGGCCGGCCCCGCAACGCGGCCAGGGTCACGTTCTGGCCTTCCGGGGTGGTCAGCGCGAAGGCCGGCGCTTCCCGCCCGACGAGCACGCCGCCGGTGGTCGTGTCACTGGCGGGTTTCAGCAGGGCGTACCCGAGCAGGGCCACCAGACTCGCGGCGAACAGGGGCGGCAGGTAACGCCGCAGGCCGGCGCGCGGCGCGGCCGGGGTGGGGGAGGGGGGGGTCGGCTCGTTCATTCGGCTTTCTTCAGCATGTCCTTGAGTTCGGCCTGCGTCTTGGGCACGTTGTACTCTTCGCTGTGTTTCACGATCAGCTCGTTGGCATGGAAGGTCTCGCCCTCGAACTGCCCGCGCACCACGACGCCCTGGTCTTCCTTGAACAGGTCACTGACCGCCCCGTGGTACTGCACCGGGAAGGTGGCGGTGCCGTCCGTCACGCTGAATTTCAGGTCCAGGGTCTGCGTGTTGTACTGCACGTCCTTGACCAGCCCGCCGATGCGGATGGCGCGGCCCTGCAACTCCGCGTGCTGCTGCTGGTACTCGCTGGGCGTCACGAAGTACTCCAGGCTGCGGCTCATGTTCCCGAACGCGATGTACCCGGTCAGGCCCGCCAGGGCCACCAGCCCCAGCACGGCCGGCACGGGGTTCTTCTTCCGGCGCCGGGCCTGCGGCAGCGGCGCGGGCGTGGGCAGCGGCCCCGTCATCTTCGGCCGTCCTCAGGCAGGGGCGCCCCCTCGTCTTTCAGGGCTTTGAGGCGCAGCCACATCCACACCAGGTAGGCCACCAGCAACCCCAGCGTCACCACGTAGGTGATGATCACGTACCCGCTGTACTTATCCACGAGCCACCCCCAGGGCGTCCGCCCCGTTCAGGTCCTGCATCAGTTCCCGTTCCTCTTTCGCCTCTTCCCGCGCCGCCAGGATGCCCCGCACGCGCAGCAGGTAGAAGTACAGCAGGCTGAAGGCCACCGTCGCCACCAGCAGCGTCACGCCGTAGATGGGCGAGGCGTCGAAGCGCAGGCCCCCCAGCAGCTTCACGGTCTGCGTCTGGTGCACGCCGCGCCACCACTCCACGGCCATGTAATTGATCGGCACGTACAGCGTGCCCACGATGCCCACCACCGCCGCGATCCGGGCGCGTTTTTCCGGATCGTCGATCAGGCTGCGGATCAGCAGGTACCCGCCGTACACCACCAGGCTCAGCGCGGTGGTCGTCAGACGCGCGTCCCACACCCAGTACGCCCCCCAGGTCGGTTTGGCCCACAGCATCCCCCCCACGATGGTCGCCAGGGTGAACACCACGCCGATCTCCGCGCTGGCCATCGCCAGGCGGTCCCAGCGCCGCTGCCGCTGCACCAGGTACAGCAGCCCGAACAGCCCCGTGCCGATGTACGCCAGGTAACTCAGCCACGCGGCGGGCACGTGCACGAACATCAGGCGCACCAGCGAGCCCTGGTTCTCGTCCAGCGGGGCAGTCACGCCCATGCCGAGACTCACCAGCACGAGCAGCAGCGTGACGCCGCCGAGGGAGGTCGTTATGCGGTCCTTGTTCATCGTGCCTCTATTCTGCTGCACCGGGCTCAGGATTCAAGGTGACGCATGGCCCGGAGTGACCCGGACACCCCGGACCGTCCCGCCGTGGACAGCCCAGGACCGCGTGCTCGATTTCTCCGTGAGGAGGCAGGGGGGCTGCACCTCTGCGGCGGCAGCGCCCGGTCGAGTCCCGGGAGTGGCGGCGCTAGAGTCAGCCGTCCAGGGCGTAGGGGAACAGCATGGTCGCCAGGATCACCGTGCCCACGTCGAAGGCCGTCAGGAAGGTCAGCCAGGTCGTGACCTCCGGGGTCCAGCCGGACGCGATCAGGTCGGTGGTGGCGCGCACGCTGGCGATCACCACGGGCACCAGGATCGGGAAGGCCAGCGCCGGCAGCAGCGCCTCACGGGCCCGCAGGCTGACGGTGATGCTGCCGTAGAAGGTGGTGCCGGCCGCGAAGCCCACCACGCCCAGCAGGGTGGCCAGCAGCAGCGCCGGCCAGGGCAGGGCCCGCCCCGCGCCGGCCGCGCCGAACAGGATCAGCCCGGTCGGCATGGTCAGGGCGGCGACCAGCAGCAGCGGGCCCAGCACGCCCAGCAGTTTGCCCAGGTACAGCGCGCCGTGCGGGCCCGGGTACAGGGTCAGCTGCTCCAGCGCGCCGGCCTCCTGTTCCTGCGAGAAGGCCCGCTGCGCGCCCACCGCCGCGGCCAGGGCCAGCGCCGTCCAGACCGCCCCGGCGGCCGTGCCGGCCGACTGCGCCAGGGTGCGGCCCACGTTCCCGCCCAGCGCGAGGCCCAGCACCAGCAGCACCAGCGCCGCGAAGAACGCCGTGGACAGCAGCGTGTCCCGGGTGCGGCCGGTGACCCGCAGGTCCTTCAGGGCCAGTTCCAGCGCGGTTCTCACGCCCGGACCGCCGGCCGCTGTGCGCCCAGTTCGCTCAGTTTCCCGCCGGCCAGCCACAGCGCCCGCGGCGCGATGGCCCGCGCGAGCTCCGGTTCGTGCGCGGCGATCACCAGCGTCGCCCCGCCCGCGCGGACCTCACCCAGCAGGTCGCGCACCAGGGCGCGGCCTGCGTCGTCCAGGTTCGCGAAGGGTTCGTCCACCAGCGTGACCGGCCGGGCCAGCATCCAGGCGCGCGCCAGCGCCAGCCGTTTGCGCATGCCGGCCGAGAGGAAGCGCACGCGCCGCCCGGCGGCCGCTTCCAGGTTCACGCGCCGCAGCGCCGCAGCCGGGTCGGCGGGGTGCCCGTGCATGCGCGCGGCGAAGGCGAGGTCCTCGGTGCAGGTCAGGTCCGGGTACAGCCCGCCGTCCACCGGCATGACGTGCACGAAGTCCCGCACCGCGCGGGAGTCGCGCAGGTCGAAGCCCATCACGCGGCCCTCGCCGCGGGTGGGCCGCAGCGTGGAGGCCAGCAGCCGCAGCAGCGTGGTCTTGCCGGCGCCGTTCTCGCCGAGCAGGGTCACGCCCTCGCCCACGCCGATGTCCAGGGTCACGCCGCGCAGGATCACCTCGCGGCCCAGCCGCAGCCACACGTCCCGGAGTTGCAGCGCCTCGCCCGCCTGGATAACCGCGTCTTCCGCCCGGGGGGCGCTCACAGCTTCAGCCATTCGGGCGTGACCTCCAGGAAGAACGCCGCCAGCCGCGTGAACTGCCCCGTGAGCATCAGGGTGCCCACCGCGATCAGGACCACGCCGCCCACCTTCTCGAACACCCCGGCGAAGCGGTTGAGGCGCCGCAGGTTCCAGCGGTCCCACACCAGCGCCGCCAGCAGGAACGGCACGGCCAGCCCCAGCGTGTACACCGCCAGCAGCGTCACGCCCTGGCCCAGGCTGGCGCTGCTGGCCGCCAGGCCCAGGATGCTGCCCAGCGCCGGGCCCAGGCAGGGGCTCCACCCGAACGCGAAGGCCGCGCCCAGCGCCACCGGGCCGTACCCGCCGGCGTCCGCCAGGGCGCGGGTGTCGCGCATCATCCACGGGAAGCGCACCACGCCCAGCATGACCAGCCCGAAGAACACGATCAGCGCTCCGGAAATCTGCCCCAGCAGCACCTTCTGCGGGGCCAGCAGGGCGCCCACGCTGCTGGCCGTGGCGCCCAGCGCGATGAACACCAGCCCGAACCCGGCGATGAACCCCAGCGCCCGCGACCACGGCGCCTTCGCGCCGCCCAGCACGCCCAGGTAGCTGGGCACCAGCGGCAGCACGCAGGGACTCAGGAAGGACACCAGACCGGCCAGAAACGCCACCGTGAGCGACGGTGCAGACGACGAAACCATACCCGGAGCATACAGGGACGCGCGAAGCGGAAAGGGGACGGGCGCCCCCCGCCCGGCCGCGGTCAGTTCAGGCGGTCCAGGCCCAGCTCACCCGTGAAGTCGCCCTCCCAGGCGTTCAGGACGCGGCCCTGCTGCACCAGCAGCACCGTGGGGTACGTGCCCACACGCAGCGCCCGCGCGAAGGCCGTGGCGTCCGGGCCGCGCCAGGGCTTCAGGCCGCCGGGCGCCGGGGTGGGCACCGCCTCGGCGTTCACGGCCCGCACCGGCAGGCCGCTGCGCAGCACGGCGTTCCACAGGTCGCCCAGGTCGCCGCAGTCGTGGCTGTACACCACGACCAGTTCGCGCTCGGCGGCCGTCCAGGGGTGCGCGGGCAGCGGTTCCCCCAGGCGGACGAGGGCGCTGGCCGGGCTGAGGCCCAGCAGGGTCAGGGCCAGCAGCAGGGACACGATGGGCGCGCGGGCGGCTCGGGTCATGGCCGGATGATGCCGCGCCGGCCCGGCGCCTGTCATGACCGCCCCGTGAGAGCCGCGCGAGGGCCAGGAGAAGTGCCAGCCGCCGCCCCTGGGAAGGAAGCGGCGGCCGGAGCTGGACTTGGGGGACCTTACGGCTGGGTCGGGGGCGCAGGTTTCGGGGCGGGCGTGGCGGTGCCCTGGTTGCGCACGGCCTTCACGGCGGCCGGGTCCGGCTTCTGGTCCGTGAGGGGCGCCGGCTTGGGGTCCGGGGCATAGGCGGGCAGTTCGCTGATCTGCACGCGGCGCTTGACGACGTTCTCGGGCGGCGTGAACTCGGTCGCCATGCGGTTGGTGGTGCGGTCCAGGCCGATGATCACGGTGCTGGGATCCGAGGCGCCCTGCGCGTAGCGGCTCTCGCGGTACTGCACGGGCGGCGGGGCGCTGGCGTCAATGGTGCTGTCGTAGTTCCAGTAGCGCCGCTCGATGAACGCCAGTTTCACGTTGGGGAGGAACTGCGGGTCGGGCGCGTCGGCGTAGTAGATGCCGGGCGGTTCGCTGAACTGCCGCACGGGCATGCCCTGGTGCGCGAGTTCCATCATGCGCCGCCAGATGGGGGCGTTCACGTACCCGGAGTAGTAGTTCACGGGCATGTCGCCGCCCTGCTGCTTGCCCACCCACACGGCGCCGGTGTACACGGGCGTGGTGCCCACGAACCAGAAGTCCTTGGGGCCGTTACTGGTGCCGGTCTTCCCGGCGACCGGCCACTCGCCGAACTTGGCGCGGCCGGCCAGGCCGCCCTGCGCTTCGGTCAGGTCGTTCACCACGCCGCGGATCATGTCCAGGCCCTGGAAGGCCACCTGCGGCGTCCAGATGCGCTTGGGGCGCACGGGGTCGGTGGCGGCGTCGTACAGCACCTCGCCGCGGGCGGTGGTGACCCGGTCGATGTAGCGGGGCGCGCGGTACAGCCCGCCGTTCACGAAGGGCGCGTACGCGGCCGCCATCTTCACGGGGGTGGTCTCCACGGCGCCCAGCGCGGCGGCGAGGCCGGTGCCGTCGTTGGGGGGGATGTCCATGGCGCGCAGTTTGTCGAAGAGCTTGTTCACGCCGATGCGGTCGGCGAGGCGCACGGTGACGAGGTTCAGGGAGCGGTCCAGCGCCTCGCGGATGGTCATCTCGCGGTAGGTGGTGGCGCCCTCGAAGTTCTTCGGTTCGTAGCGGCCGTTCTTGCACCCGACCGGGCAGGGGAAGCTCACGGGCTTGTCGTCCTCACGGTGGTCCTGGGTCAGGCCGGTGGAGAGAGCGGTGGTGTACAGGATGGGTTTGATGGTCGAGCCGATCTGCCGCTGGCCCTGCGCGGCGTTGTTCCAGTCAGCGGGCGGGGCGCTGCCCTGGAGTTTCTGCCCGATCATGCCCAGCACCTCGCTGGTATCCGGGTCCACGACCACGGCCGCCAGCGTGGCGCCGAAGGGCAGGCCGGTCGCCTCGCGGCTGGCGGTTTCCACGGCGTTCTGCACCTTGGGGTTCAGGGTGGTGTACACGCGCAGGCCGCCGGAGCCGTAGACCTTGTCCTGCCCGAAGCGCCGCACGAGTTCCTGCTCGACCTGCGCGACGAAGTGCGGGGCGCGGGTGGTGGTCACGGCCTTGAGTTCCTTCGCGGTGCGGTCCACCAGTTTCGCGCTGACGATCCCGCCCTGCGCGTCGTACTTCACCTGCCAGCCGCGGGGCTGCAGGTTTTCCTTCCAGGCCGCGTCGGCCTGCGCCTGGGTGATCCACTGGTCCTCCACCATGCGGCCCAGCAGGGTCTTCATCAGGGGGCGCACGGCGGCGTAGTCCTCGTAGCGGCGGGCGCGGGGCACCAGGATGGTCAGATACGCGGCCTGCGCCAGCGTCAGGTTTTTCGGGGTGGTGCGGAAGTACGCCTGCGCGGCGGAGGCCACGCCGTACAGTTCCACCGGCCCGCCGTCTCCCCAGTAGATGGTGTTCAGGTAGTTCTGGAGGATCTCTTCCTTGGTGAAGCTGCGCTCGACCTGCACGCTCAGCATCCATTCCTTGAGCTTGCGGTCGGGCGTGCGGGCCTGCTGGTATTCCTCCAGCAGCAGGGTGTTCTTCACGAGCTGGTTGGTGAGGGTCGAGCCGCCCTGCACGTCCTCGCCCTGCGACAGGCGCCGGAACTGCCGGGCCAGGCCGTAGGGGTCCATGCCGTAGTGCTCGAAGAAGCGCCGGTCCTCGTTGGCGACCAGGGCGGCGATCATGTAGGGGCTGATCTCGTCCAGCGTGACCAGCGTGCGGCTGATGCGCTGGTCCCCGACCTTGGGAATCAGGGTGCCCAGCGGGGTGTTGTCGCGCGCGTACACCTTCGTCTCGCTGCCCATGGACCGGGTCAGGCTGTCCAGTTCGCGGTAGTCGGGCAGTTCACGGGTCCATTTCAGGCCGTAGGTGGCGGCCACGCCCAGTCCGGCGACCAGCGCGGCGATCAGCAGGGAAAGCAGGAATTTCAGGAAACGGACGAGGAAGATCAAGCGGTGAACCTCGGGACGCCCCCCGGCAGGCGGGCGGCGGGCAGGAAGCCGGAAAGCGGGTGCGGGGGGCCGGCGCGCATGAGGGCGGCCTTCACTGGGCCGGGCGGCGGGCCTGGATCAGCTGGGTGATGCGGGCCCGCAGGTTCTTGCCGGACAGGGGCTTGTACACGATGTCGTCCGCGCCGACCAGCTTGGCGTGGTCGCGGGTCTGGTCGTCGTCCTGAGCGGTCAGGAGCAGCACCGGCGTCTGCTGCAGGCGCCGGACGCGTTTGACCCGCGAGCAGATCTCGAAGCCGTCCATGTGGGGCATCTTGACGTCCAGCAGCAGCGCGTCGGGCGTGTGGTCCTTGAGGTACTCCAGGGCCGCCCGGCCGTCGGGCACCGCGGTGATCTCATGGCCGTCCGCCGAGAGGATGACCTCCAGCATGGTCCGGATTGCCGGTTCATCATCTGCGACGAGGATGGTGTACGCCATGCCCGGCATGATAAAGCACCGGCCCTCACCACATCCTGACGCCGGCAGGCGCGCCGGGGGGCGGTGAGGGCCGGCGCCCGGCGCTCAGTCGGCGCTGTTCGCGGCGCTGCGGCGCTCGGCGGCTTCCTTCGCCAGCTGGCGGCGCAGGATCTTCCCGACCGCCGTCTTGGGCAGTTCACTGCGGAACTCCACACTGCGGGGGGCCTTGTACGCGCTGAGCTCCGCGCGGCACAGCGCGATGATCTCCTTTTCCGTGACGTGCATGCCGGGTTTCAGGGCCACGACGGCGTGCACGCTCTCGCCGCGGTACGTGTCCGGGATGCCCACCGCCGCCGCTTCCAGCACGGCCGGGTGGGTCATCAGCACTTCCTCCACCTCGCGGGGGTAGATGTTGTACCCGCCGGCGATGATCAGTTCCTTCTTGCGGTCCACGATCTGGAAGTAGCCCTTCTCGTCCATGCGGGCCATGTCGCCGGTCAGCAGCCAGCGCTTACCGTCCAGGTCCCGAATGGTCTTGTCGGTCTCGTCCGGGCGCTGCCAGTAGCCTTTCATGACCTGCGGCCCCGCCACCCACAGCTCCCCGATCTCGCCCTGCGCGACCGGCTGCCCGGCGTCGTCCATGATCAGGGCGTCGGTGCCGGGCACCGGCAGGCCGATGCTGCCCTCCTGCTGCTCGCCGAAGATGGGGTTCACGTGCGTGACCGGGCTGGTTTCGGTCAGGCCGTAGCCTTCCACGAGGTTCGCGCCGTGCGTGATCTCCTTGAACTTGCGGGAGGTTTCCAGCAGCAGTGGCGCGGACCCGCTGATGCACGCGCGGATGCTGGTCACGTCGTGCCGCGCGAGGTCCGGGTGGTTGTTGATGGCGTTGTACAGCGTGGGCACGCCCGGGAACAGCGTGGCCTTCGTGCGGGCGATCTGCGTGAGGACCATCTTGATGTCGCGGGCGTTGGGCACCAGCACCATGGTCGCGCCGGTCATGACGCTGAGGTTCATGCTGACCGTCATGCCGTACACGTGGAAGAACGGTATGGCGGCCATGGTGACCTCCTGGCCTTCTTTCAGGTCGGACATCCACATGCGGCACTGCTCGGCGTTCGACACGAGGTTCTCGTGCGTGAGCATGGCGCCCTTGGGCACGCCGGTCGTGCCGCCCGTGTACTGCAGCAGCGCCACGTCGCCGGGCGTGACGGCCGCCGGCTGCGGGATGGGCGGCTGGCTCTTGCGCAGCTGCGTGAAGCTGAACACCTTCCCTCCGATGGGCACCTTGACCCACATGCCGTCCTTGCGGGCCTTGATGGGGTACAGCTTGTTCTTCGGGAAGGGCAGGGCGTCCTGAATGCCGGTCACGATCACGCGCCGCACCGGCACGCGCTCCTGCACCTCCGCGTAGCGGGGGTAGAAGGAATCCAGCATGATCAGCGTCTCGCTGCCGCTGTCGTTCAACTGGTGCTCGAGTTCGTGCGGGGTGTACAGCGGGCTGGTGTTGACGACCACGCCGCCCGCGAGCAGCACCGCGTAGAAACTCACCACGAACTGCGGGGTGTTGGGCAGCATGACCGCCACGCGCTCCCCGGGCTGCACGCCGAGTTTCTGCAGGGCATGCGCGAACCGCTGCACCTGGAACCACAGCTCGCGGTAGTTGGTGGTGCGGCCCAGGAAGTCCAGGGCCACGCGGTCCGGGTGGTGCTTGGCGGCCTGTTCCAGCAGCTGCGGCAGCGTGCGGCCGCTGGGCTGGAAGTCGTGGGGGATGCCCGGCTCGTAGTGGGCCAGCCAGGGGCGGGGGTGGGCGGTGGTGGTCATGGGGACTCCTTGGGCGCGGGGCAGCTCGGCACGGCGGCGGGACGGGGGCGGCTCGGCGGACGAGGGGACGGGCGCGGCAGGTGGGGTGGGGGAGGACGGGGCAGCAGCCTGTGTGCAAACGGGCAGGGACATGGGCTGGAGATGAGTGAAATTGAACCAAGTATAAGGGCGGGGTCCCGGGTTGCAAGACACCCACCCGAACCCAGCCCGTGCTTCCCCTCCTGCACGGTTTTTTCCACGGCGGCCCGCTCCGCAGTCCCTCGCAGGTGGCACACTGCACGCATGACGGCCTCCCCGCCCCAGGTGCTGGTCATCGGCAGCGTGAACGCCGACCTGACCGTCCAGGCCCCCCGCATCCCCCGCCCCGGCGAGACCGTCCTGGGCGACCACGCCCAGGTCAGCCCCGGCGGCAAGGGCGCCAACCAGGCCGTCGCCGCCGCGCAGGCCGGCGCGCACGTCACCCTGATCGCCGCGGTGGGCGACGACCCCTTCCGCGCCCCCGCCCTGGAGGGCCTGCAGGCCGCCGGCGTGCACCTGAACGGCCTGACTACCGCGCCTGCCCCCACCGGCCTGGCCCTCATCACCGTCGCCGGGGACGGGGAGAACGCCATCACGGTCGCCAGCGGCGCGAACCTGCACCTCGCGGCCACGCACCTGCCGGCGGACGTCGGGGCCGCCCACACCCTGCTGCTGCAACAGGAACTCACGCCCGAAGTCACCCGCGAGGCCGCCCGGCGCGCGCACGCCGCCGGGGTGAGGGTGCTGCTGAACGCCGCGCCCGCCCGCGGCGCCGACCCGGAACTCCTCGCGCACACCCACCACCTGATCGTGAACGAACACGAACTCGCCGCCGTGCTGCCCGCCACCGCGCACCTGCCCCGCCAGGCCGGCTCGGCCGACATCGCCGCGGCCGCCCGCAGCCTGCTGGCCCCGGCCGGTCAGGGCCCGGACACCGTGACCGTCACGCTGGGCGCGCACGGCAGCGTCACCGTGACCGCCGCGCACACCCACATCCAGCCGGCCCTGAACGTCACCGTGGTGGACACCACCGGCGCCGGCGACACCTACTGCGGTACGCTCGCCGCCCGCCTCGCGCACGGCGAGAACCTGGAACGCGCGCTGGCGGTGGCCGGCGCGGCCGCCGCGCTGGCCTGCACCCGGCCCGGCGCGCAGGCGGCCATGCCGCCTCTGGCCGACACCCTGGCCCTGCTGGACCGCCCGGCCCGCTGACCGGGCGCCCCCCAGACCGGTCTGGGGGTGGAGTAGCCTGACCGCATGCAGTCCTACCGCTCCTTCACCGAACGCGATTACGAGGTCATGCAGGCCCTGGACCTCGCCGCGCAGCGCCACGCCGACCCCGAATTCGACACCCGGCCCGACCGGGAACGCGAGGGCCGGCTGAACACCAGCCTTCCCGCCCTGAAGTTCTACGAGCGCAGCGAGCACTCCTTCCTCGCCGAGGACGAGCAGGGCGTGGCGCAGGGCTTCGTGCTGGCCCAGCCGGTCTGGCAGGGCGACCGGCCCATCGTGCTGGTCCGCACCGTGACCCTGGCGCCCGGCGCGCCCGAGGCGACGGCCCCGGGGCTGCTGCACGCCGCGGTGAAAAGCGCCTACGACACCGCCGTGTACGAGGTGCACTACCCCCTCACTCCGGCCCTGCTGCCCGCCGCGGAGGCCGAGGGCAGCAACGTGATCGGCCGCTACGCCGTGCAGCACCTCGGCACCCGCAACGAGACGGCGCCCGGCGAGCAGCTCGGGCAGCGCCAGGTGCCCCGCCCCCCGGCCGACCCGGCGCCGGACCCGGAGTAAGGCCGGCCCGCCGGGGGTGTCAGGCTGCTGCAAGGGCGCGTCGCGCATAATGCACGCATGAGTACCCCCACCCGCGTCCTGCTGGGCGTCCGAGGCATGAACAAAGAAGCCGGCGAGAAGGTCGCCGCCGCCCTGATGGCCCTTCCCGGCGTCGCCCGGGCCACGCCCGACGTCGGCCAGATCGAAGTGCACTACGACCCCAGCGCCCAGACGGTCATGGACCTCGTGCGCGCCGTGCGCCGCCAGGGTTTCCTGGCCGGCATGCTCTAAGCCCGGCCGTGGCGCTGGGCTACGTGGGCGTCCTGACCATCCGGGTGGAGATGCCGTGGGTGGAGAACCTCAAGGAGAAACGCGCCCTGGTCCGCCCGGTCGTGGAACGCCTCAAGGTGCGCTTTCCCCTGACGGTCGCCCGGCTGGACGGCCTGGACGCGCACGACTGGGAAGTGATCGGCGTGGCGACCATCAGCAACGATTACGGCTGGGTGCAGGACACGCTGCGCATGGCCGCGGACTACATCGCCAAGGAAGGGCCGTACCGCGTCACCGAGGAACACACCGAGATCCGCGTGCTCGGCGATGAGGACGACGCCGAAGACGAGCTGTAACACGTTTCACTGAACAGCAAAAAGCGGCAGGCCCGGAATGGGGCCTGCCGCCTTTCCTGCCTTGGCTTAGGGCTGCGTGCTGTTCAGGGCGTCGAACTCGGCCGGGCGGGTCAGGAGCCTCCAGTTGAGTTTCGCCTCGCCCTCGGGCTTGGCGGCCTGCGCGAGGTTGCAGTTGTAGTTCATGGTGGTCTTGCGCATGATCGGCCACACCACGGCCGCCGCGCGCCCCGCCACGTCCCGCTGCGCGATGGGCCCCACGATGCGGGAGTCCTCGCTGCCGCCGGGGCTGCGGTTGTCACCCATCACGTAGTACGACTTCGCGGGCACGGTGATCTCCTCCTGGTCGGGGACCACGTTCACCACCTGCCCCTCGATGCTGCTGCTGCTGGCGCGGTTGGCGACCTCGCTCTGCGTGTCCCAGCAGCCCTGCTGCCGCCAGTAGTCGGTGGTCCAGCGCGAGTCGAGCTTCACGCCGTTCACGGTGACCTCCCCGCCGGAGATGCTGACCCGGTCGCCGGGCAGCGCGATGATGCGCTTGATCAGGAACGGGCGGTACTCCCACAGCCCGAACGCACTCTTGTTCAGGTTGCCGATCTTCTCGGCCGCCTCGCGGGGCGGTTTGAAGATCACGACGTCCCCGCGTTTGAAGTCGCCGATGCCGGCCTTGTGCAGCCACGTCTCGTACTTGGGCACCAGCACGCGCTCCCCGTGACGGAGGTTGGGCATCATGCTCACGCCGTCCACGCCCACCAGGGTCGCCAGGAACTGGGTGATCACCACGGCGAACACCACGGGCTCCAGGAACTCCTTCCAGATTTTCTGCCAGGGGGTGAGGGGAGGCTTCACTTGGGTCACGGTCATGCGGAGATGAGCATAGCCCATGCGCCGCGCCCACTTCTCATCCGTTGGATGCAGGAGGCCCGCTCAGCCCAGCGCGGCCAGCAGGGCCGGCAGTTCCGCCCGCGCCGCTTCCCGCCCGGCCTGGATGGCCTCCTGCGCCCGCGCGAAGGACTGCAGGTCGATGCTGCCGAGTTGCGGGCGCAGCAGCACGTCCGGCCGGTACAGGCTCAGCCGCGCGTCGGTGAGCTGCGCCTGCATGATCTCCACCGCGCGGCGCAGGGCCTGCACGCTGCCCAGGTGCGCCTCGCGTTTCCACAGCAGCAGCCGGCGCTCCTGCAGTTCCAGCGGGCTGGCGGCGGTCACGTCCACGGCCAGCATGCGCCGCACGCCCAGGAACAGCGCGGCGTCCACCGGCACCTGGTTCAGCACGCCGCCGTCGGTCAGGAGCATGTCGCCCAGCGGCACGGGTTCCAGCGCGCCCGGGTAGGCGATGGTGGCGCGCACGGCCGCGTGCAGGTCCCCGCGCGTGAGGTACACGCCCCGCCCGGAGAGCATGTCGGTCGCGGTGACCGCCAGGGGCAGGCTCAGGGCCTCGAAGGTGCGGGGCAGGTGGGCCTCCAGCCAGGAGTCCATCAGGGTCAGGCGCAGGCCGCTGCTGGGCCGCCAGTCGAACACCTTGCGCCACGACACCCCGGTCGCCAGGCGTTCAAGTTCCTGCCCGCCGACGCCCGCGGCGATCAGGGCGCCGATCATGCCGCCCATGCTGGTGCCGGCCACGACCTGCGGCACCAGCCCGGCGTCTTCCAGCACCTGCCATACCCCGATGTGCGCCAGGCCGCGTGCGCCGCCGCCGCCCAGCACCAGTCCAAAGCCCGTCATGCCCGGATTGTAGGGAGATCCGCCCCCTTCCTGCACCGGGTCCAGGAAAGGGGCGGGGAGGCCGCCGCACTAGCCGCCGCGGGCGCACCTGGGGTAGGGTGACCGGGATGCCAATCGCGGGACAGGTCGTAGGCGACGGACTCCGGCTGGTCCGGCCCATCGGACGCGGCTCGCGGAGCATGGTGTACTTCGCCGTGGACCGCACCGGGCAGCCCCGCGCCGTGAAGATCTTCCCCGCGCACCTCGCCGAGTTCGCCGTACGCGAACTCCAGAACGCCAGCGACCTCGACCACCCCCGCCTGGCACGCATCGTGGGCCGCACCGAGGTGGACGGCCACCCGGCCCTGATCGGCACCCTGGCACGCGGCGAGGTGCTGTTCACCCGCTACGCCAGCCGCCCCGCCGCGCAGACCGAACGCCGCGCCTTCCTGCTCACCCTGGCGCACGTGCTGGACGGCCTGGGGTACCTGCACGAGCGCGGACTGGTGCACCGCGACATCAAACCCGAGAACATCATCGTGGAGGCCGACGGCAGCGCGAAACTGGTGGATTTCGACCTGAGCGGCCCCGCCTTCGAGCGCTTCGACACGCCCACCCGGTTCGGCACCGCCGCCTTCCAGAGCCCGGAAGCGGCCCGCGGCGAACCGCTCGGCCCGGAAAGCGACCTGTACGGCATCGGCGTGCTGCTCGGCTGGGGCGTGCACGGGCAACTGCTGGACCTCCCCGAGGACTACCCCCGCCAGGACGACCCCCTGGAACTGCTGCACATCCAGCTGACCCGCCGGGACCGTACCCGGCGGCCCAACGACGCGCACTGGGCGAAAGAGGAACTGCTGCGCCTCGCCGCGCTGCCCCACTGACCCCCCACCCCACCTGTCAGCACACCATCTTTCTTGAGTGTGGTCGTGTTAACCTGTGAGGCGGAGGTCGGGCCCCCCGCGCCCGGCAGAACAAAGCACCCATGGACTACTACGAACTGCTGGGCGTCCCGCGCACCGCGAGCGCCGACGACATCAAGAGCGCCTACCGCAAACTCGCCCTGAAGTACCACCCGGACCGCAACAAGGAAGACGGCGCCGCGCAGAAGTTCGCGCAGATCAACGAGGCGTACGCCGTCCTCAGCGACGCCGAGAAACGCGCCCACTACGACCGCTTCGGCTCCGCGCCCGGCACCGGCATGCCCGGCGGCGACCCCTTCGGCGGCATGGGCGGCGCGGGCTTCGACCCCATGGACCTCTTCGAGCAGCTGTTCGGCGGCGCGGTCGCCGGACGCGGCCGGCGCGGCCCCGCCCGCGGCGACGACCTGGAAACCGAAGCGCACGTCACGCTGCTCCAGGCCCGCGCCGGCGAGGAGATCGAGGTCACCGTGGACCGCCTGCGCGAGTGCGACCACTGCCACGGCACCCGCAGCGAACCCGGCGGCAAACCCCCCAAGTCCTGCCCCACCTGCCACGGCGCCGGCGCGGTCCGCGGCCAGACCCGCACCATCTTCGGCGTGATGGAAACCCAGCAGCCCTGCCCCACCTGCCGCGGCGAGGGCCAGATCATCGAGGACCCCTGCACCGTCTGCCGTGGCCGCGGCCGCACCCTGAAGTCCGAACCCGTGAAGGTCAAGCTGCCCAAGGGCATCGACGAGGGCTACCGCATCCGCGTGGCCGGCATGGGCAACGAGGGCCCCGGCGGGAACGGCGACCTGTACGTGCACATCGAGATGGAACGCCACCCGCAGCTGCGCCGCGAGCAGGAGCACCTGATTCACACCGCCAGGATCGGCTTCGCGAAGGCCGCGCTGGGCGGGCAGGTCACCGTGCCCACCCTGGACGGCCCGCAGCAGGTGGACGTCAAACCCGGCACGCAGCACGGCGAACTGCACCGCCTGGGCGGGCAGGGCATGCCGCGCCTTCAGGGCCGCGGCAGCGGTGACCTGATCGTGGAGTTCGAGGTGACCGTCCCCAAACCCAGCCAGCTTTCTCCGGAAGCGCGCGAGGCCCTGCACGCCTACGCCCGCGCGGTGGGCGACGAGGTGAGCGAGAAACACGAGGGCCTGTTCGACAAGGTCGGCAAGCTCTTCCGCTGACCCCGTCACCTACCTGAACGTGCCGCTCCGGAACACCGGGCGGCGCGCTTCACGTGCAGCAGGGGAGGGGGGACCGGGTCACGGCACCTCGTGCACGTCGAACACGTCGCGCAGCGCCGCCCGCGCCGCGTGGTACCCGGCCATGCCGTGCACCCCCCCGCCCGGCGGCGTGCTGCTGCTGCACAGGTACACGCCCCGCACCGGGGTCCGGTACGGCACGGCACTCAGGACCGGACGGACCAGCAGGCCCCGCAGGTCGCCGCGCCCGCCGTTCACGTCCCCGCCGCGGAATACCGGGCTGAAGGCCTCCAGCGCAGGGGCGGTCGTCACGTGCCGCGCCCGCACCCGCTCCCCGAACCCCGAGGCGAAGCGCTCGATCTGCGCCTCCACCGTCGCCTGCACGCTGCCGGCGTACCCGTTCGGGACGTGCGCGTACGCCCAGAAGGTGTGCCCTCCCGCCGGGGCGCGGGAGGGGTCGAACAGGCTGTGCTGCGCCGCCAGCACGTACGGCCGCGCGTGCGGGGCGCGGCGCAGGTCAGCCTCGGCCGCGCGGATCTCGTCGGCCGTGCCGCCCAGGTGAACCGTGCCGGCCTGCGCCACCCGTGCGTCCCGCCAGGGCACCGGCCCGGCCAGCGCGTAATCGAACTTCTGAATACCGGGCCCGTAGCGGTGGCGCTCCAGCGCCGCGCGGTACCCGGCCGGCGCCCGTTCTCCCAGCAGGCGCAGCAGCACGGCCGGGCTGCTGTCCACCAGCACCACCCGCGCGTCCGGCAGGTCCCGGGCGTCCCGGACGGTCACGCCGGTCAGGACCTCGCCCCCCATGTAGCGCAGGTACCTGGCCAGCGCGTCGGACAGGGCCTGCGCGCCCCCGCGCGGGAAGGGCCAGCCGACCGCGTGGGCCAGCAGGGCCAGCACCAGCGTCGGCGCGGCGGTGGCCGGGGCGGTCAGCGGCAGGGTGGTGTGCGCCGCCAGACCCGCCCACAGGGCCCGGCCGGCCGGCGTGCGGAACAGCGTCTGCCCGGCCGCCCACGCGGACGGCAGGCCCCGCAGCCCGAACCGGGTCAGCGTCAGCGGCCGGGCCGGCACGCGCCCCAGCGTCTGCGGCAGGGGCCGCAGCAGGTCGTCCAGCAGACTCTCCCAGTCACTCAGCAGCGGGGCCATCAGCCGGCGGTAGGTGCGGCCGTCCCGGCCCAGGCCTTCTGCGGTGGCGTCCAGGCTGCGGTGCAGGGCCACGCTCCCGGCGCCCAGCGGGTGCGCGGCCGGCACGGGGGGCTGCACCCACGAGAGCCCGAAGGCGTGCAGCGGCCACTGCCGGAACGCGGGGCTGGCCGCCGCCAGCGGGTGAATCGCCGAGCCGACATCGTGAATGAAGCCCGGGAGGGTAAGTTCGGCGCTGCTGGCCCCGCCGCCCACCCGGCCGTGGGCTTCGAGGACCTGCACGCGCAGCCCGGCGCGGGCGAGCAGCACGGCGGCACTCAGGCCGTTCGGTCCGGCGCCGATCACCACGGCGTCCAGCGCGGGCTTGGCGGCGGGCATGTCCGGCAGCATACGCGCGCCCGGACGCCCGGGGTGTCCGGTGTTCCTGACTCCGTTCCGGCCCTGTGCGTCCCGGCCGGGTGACAGCCTGCGGACAGGCCGGGTATGCTGCCCCCAGCCGAGGGCCACGGGGCACGCCGTTTCACGTGCCGCCTGTCCTTGTTCCTGCCCGCCTGCCGCACCTCCGTCCGTTCCGTGCTTGAAGGAGCTTCCGTGACCGTTGCCCCCCACCGCCCCCCGCAGAACCTGCTGACCAGCAAACGCTCCCCTCTCCTGGTGTTCGCCGGTCAGAGCAACCGCCCGCTCGCCCAGGCGATCTGCGACAACCTCGGCATTCCTCTCGGCAAGAGCAAGACCGAGAAGTTCACGAACGACAACATCATCGTGCACTACGAGGAATCCCTCCGCGAGGGCGACATTTTCATCGTGCAGTCCTTCAGCACGCCGGTCAGCGACGCGATCATGGAACTCATGCTGATGATCGACGCCGCCAAGTCCGCCAGCGCCGGGCGCGTCACCGCCGTGATTCCGTACTACAGCTACGCCCGCAGCGACAAGAAGGACAGCCCCCGCATCAGCATCGCCGGGCGCCTCGTCGCGGACCTGCTGCAGGAAGCCGGCGCGGACCGCATCCTGACCATGACCCTGCACGCCCCGCAGGTGCACGGCTTCTTCAAGGTCCCGGTGGACCACCTCTCGGCCGACATGGTGCTCTCGCAGCACTTCAAGAAGTGCGTGCCTGACGCGCACGACGGCGTGGTTCTCGCCCCGGACGCGGGCAGCATCAAGCGCGCCAGCCAGATCGCCCGGCGCCTGGACTCCGGCCTCGCCATGATCGACAAGGAGCGCCTCTCGGACACCGAGGTCCGCCCCCGCGCCCTGATCGGGGACGTGGACGGCAAGACCGTGTTCATCGTGGACGACGAGATCAGCACCGCCGGCTCCCTGGTGGAGACCGTGAACATCGCCCGCAGCATGGGCGCCAAGGACGTGTACGTGGCCGTCACGCACGGCGTGTACACCGGCCCCGCCATCCAGCGCATCGCCGGCCTGGACGTCACGCAGGTCGCCAGCACCAACACCGTGCTCGTGCCCGACCAGAAGGTGGACGCGGCCAACGGCAAGCTGGCCGTGCTGGACGTCGCCCCGCTGTTCGCGGCCGCCATCAGCAACATCCACACCGGGGACAGCGTCAGCACCCTGTTCAGCTGAACACCACGAAGCGGGCCGCCTGGGAACTCCTCAGGCGGCCCACTCCTTGGCGTGATGTCAGGCGGGGGTGGGAACCTTCAGGCCCACGCCCTGCAAGAAGGCGTCGTACCCGGCGAAGTCCAGCTGCTGCTCGTTGTCGGACAGCGCCGTGGCGGGGCTGGGGTGCACCTCCACGTGAATGCCGTCCGCGCCCACCGCCAGGGCCGCTTTCGCCAGCGGGATCAGCAGGTCGCGGCGCCCGGCGGCGTGCGTGACGTCCACGATCACCGGCAGGTGGGTGAGCTGCTTGGCGAGCGCCACCGCGGAGAGGTCCAGGGTGTTGCGGGTCCACTTCTCGTACGTGCGGATGCCGCGCTCGCACAGGATGACCTCGCCGTTGCCCTCGGAGAGCACGTACTCGGCGGCGTACAGCCATTCCTCGATGGTGGCGCTCAGGCCGCGCTTGAGCAGCACGGGCAGCTGCGTGCGACCCACCTCGCGCAGCAGCGCGAAGTTGTGCATGTTCCGCGCACCGATCTGCAGGATGTCAGCGTACTCGGACACGACCTCCACGTCGCGGGTGTCCATGACCTCCGTGACGAACAGCATGCCGTTGTCCTTGGCGACCTGCTGCCCGATGATCAGGCCGTCCACGCCCATGCCCTGGAACCCGTACGGGCTGGTGCGGGGCTTGTACGCGCCGCCACGCAGGATCTTCACGCCCCGCTCCGCGAGGAAGCGCGCGGTCTGCTCCATCTGTTCGGGGCTCTCGATGCTGCACGGCCCGGCGATCACCACGGGCGGCTCGGTCCCGCCGATGCGCACGCCGTCGATGTCCAGCACCGTGTCGTCCTTCTTCACGTCGCGGGAGATCAGCAGGCTCTTCTTGTCGTTGCTTTCCTCCAGCGCCAGACTGGCACGGAAGATCTCCTTGAAGATGCTCTTCACGGTGGCGGCCGGGAACGGCCCGGGGTTCAGGGCCTCCAGGTCCTTGAGCTGCTGCTCCTCACGGGCGGGGTCGTAGTGGTTGGGGCGGCCCTCGGCGGTCTTGGCACGGCCAATCTGGGCCACCACGGACGCGCGTTTGGAAATCAGCGTCAGCAGGTCGCGGTTGATCTGATCGATTTCCGCGCGGAGGTCGTCAATGCTGCGGGGAGCGGTCATAGGGGGCAGTGTAGGAGCCGCCCGGCAACCCGGGCCGCCGCGAGGCTAGTCAATTGACAGGAGTTGTCTTGGTTGTGGGCCCGGTCAGGCGGGCGGCCCGCCGGCAGGCGTGTTCACCATGTGCACCGCCACGCGCGACAGCGCCGCCAGCAGCTCCTGCGCGTCCGCTTCCGTGATTTCCGGCGTGGCCTCCAGGGCGCCGCGCATGCACGCCAGCCACGCCCCGGCCCGGTCCGGCGTGATCGGGAACGGCAGGTGCCGCGCCCGCAGGCGCGGATGCCCGAACCGCTGCAGGTACAGCGGCGGCCCGCCCAGGAAACCGGTCAGGAACGCCAACTGCTTCTCCGCAGTCAGGGTCAGGTCCGCGGGGAACAGCGGCGCGAGGCGCGGTTCCTCGGCCACCCGCGCATAGAACCGCCCGACGAGCCGGGCCAGGGCGTCCGCCCCGATCCGGTCGTACAGGCTGGTGCCCGGCTCGCCGGGCGCGGAGGTCGGCAACGTCACGCGGGCAGTGTAGCGGCCGGCCCGGTGCGCGGAGGCACCCAGGGTTACAGGGGGCGCTGGGTCAGGCGAATGCAGTCGTCATCGCTGGGGAACTCCAGTTTCACGCCCTTGATGACCTCCTGGTACTCGTTGTAGTTCGCGCGGCGCTCCTTGGTGTTCAGCACGAGGTCCTTGAGGTTCTTCACCAGGGCGTCCTTCGCGGCGTCCGTGCCGCGCAGTTCCTTGCGCAGGCAGTAGGTGGTGGTCATGTGCAGGAACATGTGCTTCTGCGCTTCTTCCTTGCTGACCTTCTCGTTGGTGCTCATGATCTGCAGGATGGCCGCGGCGCGGCGGGCGGCCTGGAGCTGCTCGGGGGTCTGCTTGAAGTTGTCCTGAATGTGCACTTCGAGATCGCTGCGCAGGTTGGTGATCAGCACCAGCGAGCCGCCCCCCTCGGCGTCCAGTGTCACGGTGCCTCCGGAGGAGTCCTCGGCTGCGGCGGTGGGCGCCAGCGGAAGAACGCAGAGGGACGTGAGGAGGAGGGTTTTCAGGAAAGCCTTAGGCATAGCGGTCAGATCATAATCCTGAACTCATTCCAGTGTTCATACGACGCACACAGAATATGTGAGATTTTTCATAAATCTGATGCAATTGTAGGCATACTTCAGGAAAATGCGCTGCTGGAAGGGACAGTGCATTCTGCTTCAAGCGAATGATTGGGCACATATCCCTCAAATGCTGTTCATGAAGACCGGACGGTGAGATTTGGAATCTCATTGAACAGCTTTTCTCTCTCATACATTCATAAGAAGGAACAACGAAAAAGCCCCGATCCTGTGGAGGGGGCTTCTGTCTGGCTGCGCAGGTTAGGGTCGAACCAACGACCGTCCGATTAACAGTCGGATGCTCTGCCACTGAGCTAGAATTTACCGTCTAGGACAGTGTATATGTCGCACCCGGAGGATGGATGAGAGCTGGGAACCATCCGATTCATGAGCGAAGCGGACGTAACAACGAGCGGCTGCTTCAAGCATATGGATGCGTTGTCTCGTCGCTCTCCTCACGCCTCTTCGTCGCTAACAGCCGTCCGGCTCAGTCGCCCGTTGGTAACTGACTGCCGCTCCACAGCGTCGAGTGCCGACAGCAGGACCTGGTCGTCCGCCAGGACCCCAAGAAGCGCGTTGATCAGGACAGTGGAGTCGCTGGTGAGGCCCCTGGCCTGAGCGGCCTGCTCGAATCGATCAAGGAAGGGTTGAGCTGCTTCGCTGATGACGATCTCCAGAGGCCCACGCTGCAGTTGGCCGTCATCACTGAGAAGGGAGCGCTGTCGTCCGACTTCCATGCCGCTTGCCAGCATTGGACTGAAGGGCTTCTTTGCAGAGGAATCCCGGCTGGGCTGAGGCACTGGAATGGCTTTACCACGGGACTTTGCCATAGCAACCTCCAGGGGTATCAGGCATAGATGTGCTCGGTCCGGCTGCGGTAGGCCTCGTAGACGTGCGCATAGACCGCAGTCACCGCAGCATCGAACTCCTGCTGGTCGTATTGCTCAGGCAGGGCGTCGAGCTCATGGCGGATGGCCTGCCTGACCATGGCCCGGGTCTGCTGCTTCTTCCGCCAGTCCAGAACCAGGCGGTCTGCCTTCAACTTTGCCAGCAGGCTTCGGGCCACTGCCTTGACCGCTTCACGTTCTGACTCGGACAGAGGAGTATCGACGGCAGTGATCTGGTCGAAGACAGCCAACTCTTCCTCCGTCAGATTCTCCCGAAGGGCCCGCTTTGCTTCTTCACTGAGATCACGACCGAGGCGCATCAGCTCCGCGAAGAACGCCTCGATGTTCGATGAGCCGCTGTTGTACTCCTGAATCATGGCCTCCAGACGGGCAGCGTAGTTCACTCTGGTCTTGTTCTGCCGCGTAAGGCGTTGCACCTCGCCATTCAGCGCAGCCCGGAGCTTCTCTGCCTCGGTGCGCTTCCGGGAACTGCGGAGAAACTTCTCCTGTAGCTTCTCGAAGTCGACCTGGCTGAGATCCATTCGGCTGATGCCGTCCCGGATCACATATCCGTACGCCGCCACGGACTCATCCAGCAATTCCTCGACCTGGTGCATCACCCCTTCAAGTTCAGGGTCGTCGCTTTCGTCCTCTTCGAGCCGATCAGCCAGCACGCGGTATAAGGCGCGCTCCGGAGCATAAGGCTGAGCAGCCGGGTCAGGGAGGGCGGCCTTGAACAGCCGACTCACTGTTCTGGCTGTGTCCTTGAACCGCTTTCTCACTTCATCCCCGGCGAGCAAGGCGTCTGTGGCGTCACGGATCAGCTCCAGCTTGTCCTCGCCACGTGCCGCGATGATCGAGTGTGGGTCGATCCCCAGTCCTGTAACGATCAGTTCTGCTTCCCGGATGCTGGCTTCCAGCGCTGCCAGAAGCTCCCGCTTGTCGCGGACAGGCGTGTCAGTGCCGCCACCCTCTTTATTCCCGGGTCCTGTGCCGTACACGGCTAGTGCCTTCTGGAGGTTCCTGAACACCCCGACGTAGTCCACGATCAGGCCGCTGACCTTTTCCTCCCACACGCGGTTGGCCCGGGCGATGGTCTGCATCAGGGTGTGGTTCCGCATTGGTTTGTCGAGGTAGATCGTACTCACGCTCGGCGCGTCGAATCCCGTCATCCACATCGCGCAGACGAACACCAACCTGAGAGGGTCACCTGCATTCTTGAATTTGCTTTCCAGATCCTCCTTGACCATGCGCTGACGGTGCGGAAGGATGTCCAGGCCCTTGGCCTTGAAGTCGGCAATTTCGTTCTGTGCCTGGGAGACCACGACGGCCATGTCCGTCTCCCGCAGGAACTGTAGCTTCGTCAGAAGCTGATCACGGGCTTCGCCCGTGGCCGCTTGAAGCTCCGCGTCTGCCGCCAAGACAGCCTCCTGCCAGTAGCGCCGGACCATGTCATGCATTCGGACTGCCGTGGCCTTGTCGAGGCTGACGACCATAGCCTTCCCGAACTGACCCCGCCCCAGGAAATGCGTCACCAGGTCCTGCGCGATTTTCTCCAGGCGGTCGTCGCGGGTGATGAGCTGATACTCACGGGAGAACTCGCGTTCGACCAGACGCTCGGCATCGTCATCCACGCTCTCGCGGTCAAGCAGGTCTTCCATCTCCTGCTGCAGTTGCGTGTTCGTCAGCTGCAACTCGGGGATGCGGTTCTCGTAGAACAGCGGGACTGTTGCCCGGTCTTGTACGGCCTCCGCGAAGTTGTAGACGGACACGTAGTCCCCGAAGACTTCGCGGGTCTTTTCCTCGCCATCCATGAGCGGGGTGCCTGTAAATCCAATGAACGCTGCGTTCGGGAGGGCCGTGCGCATGTTGCCCGCGAAGATGTCGTACTGGCTGCGGTGCGCTTCGTCAGTCATGACGATCACATCGGAACGCATGGAGAGCATCGGGTATTGCTCGCCCTGCGAGACATGAAACTTCTGGATCAAGGTGAACAGGAAGCGATGGTCCTGCCGCAGCAGTTCCTTCAGGTGCGCGCCGCTGGCCGCACGGACAGCTTCTTCCTTCTCCTGAACGGTCCCTGTGCGGGCGAACGTGGTGTAGATCTGTTTATCCAGCTCCTCGCGATCCGTGACGACGAGGAAGCTCCAGTTCCCTGGCACCTTCCGCAGGACTTTCCGGGAGAAGAACACCATGCTCAAGGACTTCCCAGAACCTTGTGTGTGCCAGAAGACCCCCAGGCGCCCCTGGTTCTCTCCGAGGTGCTCCAGCTGCCGCAGTGCGTTGTTCACGCCGAGCACCTGGTGGTTCTTCGCCAGGATCTTCGCCACGCCGCCCTGCATCTCGAGGAACACCGTAAAGTTCTCGACCAGGTCCAGCAGCCGCGCCGGGGCGCACACGCCGCGCAGCAGCGTTCCCAGCCCCACCCGGCGGGGTTCATCCTCCCGCTCGATACGCACCCACTCGGCGAAGTGCTCCCAGCCGGCCGTCATACTGCCTACGACCGCCTCCGTGCCGTTCGACAGGATCTGCACGGCGTTTGCCTGGAAGAGGTGCGGAATCGTGTCCCGATAGTCCCGCAGGTTGTCCCGGTATGCGTTTCGCAGGCGACGGTGGGTGGACTTCAGTTCCACGAACACCAGGGGCAGGCCGTTCACAAACCCGATCACGTCCGGCCGGCGGGTGTACAAGTCACTCTTGACGGTGAGCTGCTGTACGGCCAGGAAGGCGTTGTTCTCAGGGTTCTCCCAGTCGATTACACGCACCCGTTCGGATCGTTCGCCGCCAGATTCCTCGTCCGGTACCATTACCTTCACGCCGGCCAGAAGCAGGTCGTGGAGCTCCTGATTTGCCGCGACAGCAGACAGCGCAGATCGGTCCATTGTCAGCACATCGACGGCCTGATCGATCCCAGCCAAAGGGACGTCAGGATTCAGGCGGAGGAGAGCTTCACGCAGGGCGCGGACCAGAATCACGTCCCGTTGGCTGTCGCGCCCCAGCGTCCCGGTGGCTCCCAGGACCTCATGCGTGGCATCCAGCGTCTGCCACCCGAGGGTTCGGAGGATGGTCAGACACGTTTCCTCGACCAGCCGTGCTTCACTGAACTCACGCACGATGAGCCTCATACGCCTGCCGGATGAGCGCCATCAAAGGCTCGATCTCCGCGGGTGATGAGATCCTGGCCTCAAAGTGACCTTCAACAAACCCGGCGGTTCTGTTGTCCGGATGCACGGTTCCTCCCACGCCTTCCGGGTTCTGGAGAGCAATGGGGGAGAGATTCAGGCGAATTCCGGCATGACCGGTAATGGCGCTGCTGTACAGACGCATAAATTCCACGCCACTGGGAACCCGGTACTTCACGCTTTTCTGCGTGACCTCAGCCTCAACGTCTGCCAGCTCAGTCATCCGCTGGTGCAACTGCTTGAACGCCGCTCTGGCCTGCTGATATTGCTTCGAAGTCACACCGGGCCCGGACGGCATCTGACCTCCTTCCTGCTCGAACTGGTAGGCGGCTGCAACGGCCGGCCACGCCGCTTCCAGGCCCTCCGGTGTGCGAATATTCCGCACCAACCACCCCTGACCCTGTTTCCAGTGCCGCTGCTGCTGCTCCGTCAAGGCAGCCAGGGGCAGTTTGATGGCCACGTTGATTCCGTCCGTGCGGGGCCGAACTTCCATGAACACCCGGCTCCCCCGGAAAGCCCGGTAGTACTGCGTGTCATTCATGGTGGTGCCGAGGGCCAGCGTGCGGGCCTGGAGGTCCGTGAGAATGGCTTGGCCCGAAGGGGAGATGCTGTTGAAGTCAACAGTGCTGGCCGACGGAACAGCAGCGTTCCGGTTCAGCTGGTATGTCAGCGCCTGCTGAGCCAACGCCTCGAACGCATCAAGGTCCGCCTGCAGTGACAGGGTGAATTCGACATTGCCGTTTCCAGGCTTGCCTTTCCCGGTGATATCCCGCGTGAGTTGTTGAGGGTCGTCAAGCAAGCTGGGTGGCAGATTCAACCAGCCTTTTACGGTATTCAGTGCCGGCTGCGGGACAACGTCGCAGAAGTTTGCCCCGTTGATCTTGTAAGCGACGTAGAACTTCTGCGACGCTTCTGTGACTGCCGCAGGCAGGCCAGTCAGGCGCGCACGCACCTGCTCGAACAAGACCCGCAACTCGGGACTGCTCGTTTCCAGGTGATCCTCGACGGTCCTGACCTTGCTACGCTGCCGCCCTTCAGCGCGCAGCGCCGCCAACTCCTCCGGGGAGAACGTGGGAGAGGGCCAGAGTTCCAGTGCCGACGCAATAAGTTCCTCGGCACGCGCCGTGATCCTGCTTTCGTTCCAGTCGGGCAGGGCGGCAATTTTTCGGTTCATCAGCAGGCGGCTGTGGGTGTACCCCTTCGGTTGCGGGAGGGACTTTTTCTCCTCGAAGGGCCGGTCCCCCAGTTCGCTGTTGTACCCCGTCAGGGTGAGGTTCCCCAGAGTGTGGACCAGTCTCTTATGCACAGCCTGCCAGTCGGCCCCCAGCATCTTGCGCCAGGGGTCGCTCAGGTCATCGTTCTGTGGCATGACATGCTCGATGGTCAGCTCCGCATCCCCGAACTTCTCTTTCGGGTTCTGGCTGCGCTCAAGGCGCACCAGCAGTGGCTTGCAGACATTCAGGCGGTAGAGGGCCGTTTCTCGAAGGGCACGGGTAAACACTTCATCTGAGGGGAAGCCGTCCTGATCCCGGTCCTGGAACCGCACCAGGGCCCGTTCCAGCGACCGCAGGTACTCCTCCTTCTTCAAGTCCCGCCCCAGACCCGCGAAGAAGCGGTTCAGGGGAGAGGTGCGCTCACCTACCACCGCACGGCGCAGCAGGAACGACTCAATCCACCCCAGGGCTTTGACCAGTTCCTCGTGAGTCAGCCGGTCCTGTTCCCGGTCCTCTAGCAATTCCAGCAGGAATGGGGAGATGACCCGCAGGCGCAACGCTATCAGGTCCTCCATGGCCAGTCGCAGGTCCTCCTGCGGCAGCCTCGTCGGATCAATGATTCCCAGGTACAGGCGCGCCATGTGCGCCACGTCCGCAACAAGCGTCTTCACATCCTCGCCAGACGGGCGGGACGCCCGGTACGCTTTGAAGGCCGTGTACACCTCCCGCTCGTTGGGCAAGCTGCGCGTCCGCAGCGTGAGGAAATCACGCATAAAACGGTCGAAGGTGCCCTCCTCCGTATCGGCGAAGAGTGCCTCCATCGGCACCCAGTACTCCCGGCTGAGGGCGTCCTGCTCAGACGCCCCCAGGCCCATGAGGACATTGTTCCGGATGAGATCAGCCTGCGTCAGATCCTTCCCGGTGCTGTTCAGGCTCTCGAAGATCAGCTGCGGATCGTCCCGACCCTCCTCCAGGGCGACGGTGACCACCTGCAGTTTGTGGACGCCACGCAGCACGACGCGCAGGTCCACTCCCGGCTCCGCCAGTCGCTGCCGGAAGAATGCTGCCCCTGCCTGTACTTCCCGCGACACCCGATCCGGCATCGGTGCATCTCCCAGCAGATGCTTGAGGGTGTCACGGTCTGCGTGGGTCGGCAGCAGCTTGTACCGGGAGTCTCCACTCAGCCGCTTGTTCACGAGGTAGTCATTGCGGAGGTCGGACGCCTCCACCCGCTGAAGGTCGGTGGTGCCCTCCAGGGGCAGCTCCAGCTCCCCCACCTCGGCCAGTCGCTCCGAAAGCGCCAGCATCAGCAGCGTTAAGGTCGTCAGACGCTGCTGACCATCAATGAGGCGCGCACGCTTCAGGTTCCCGGCCATGCTGCCAGTGCGCTCCATGTACACCACGGACCCTGTGAAGTGCATGGTCGGCTTCGGGTCGCGCCCTGCCCGCAGAATGTCGCGCCAGAACTGCTCCCGCTCCGGCTTACCCCACGAGTAGGGGCGCTGGTAGAGCGGGACCTCGAACTGCTTGCTGCCCTCCAGAAGCTCGGCCAGCTTCGCCTGTTCCGCAATCACGCCACCGCCTCCTCTCGCTCTTGTTCTTCCTCCACTTCCGCTCCGGTCCCCTGAACGTTCAAAGCCGACACGTCCAGTTCCCCCGACACCAGTCGGGGGGTAGTGCTCCAGGGAGGACTTCCAGAATCTGACCCTTTCGAAGAGAGGGACGAGCACACTGGAGCTCACCATGGGAAAGCAGAGAAAAGTCTGGAGCA
>JAANMV010000764.1_pt1 | contig 38841 bp, 38 predicted proteins | sample 7279661 | NCBI WGS metagenome assembly JAANMV01 (sample SAMN14094540, study PRJNA606508) | bioreactor metagenome | isolation source: A lab-scale SPAN reactor treating ammonium-rich wastewater day 121 | place: Ireland: Galway | collected 2017-05-16
AACGGCAACGACAACGTCAACGCCAACGGCGGCAAGGGCAACGACCGCATCAACCAGAACGGTGGCAACGGCAACGACAACGTCAACGCCAACGGCGGCCGGGGCAACGACCGCATCAACCAGAACGGCGGCAACGGGAACGATAACGTCAACGCCAACGGCGGCAAGGGCAACGACGTGATCAACCAGAACGGTGGCAACGGCAACGACAACGTCAACGCCAACGGCGGCAAGGGCAACGACGTGATCAACCAGAACGGCGGCAACGGCAACGACAACGTCAACGCCAACGGCGGCAAAGGCAACGACCGCATCAACCAGAATGGCGGCAACGGCAACGACAACGTCAACGCCAACGGCGGCAAAGGCAACGATGTGATCAACCAGAACGGCGGGAACGGCAACGACCGCGTGAACGCTGACGGCGGCAAAGGCAACGACGTGATCAACCAGAACGGCGGTAACGGCAACGACCGCATCAACGCCAACGGCGGCAAGGGCAACGACGTGATCAACCAGAACGGCGGAAATGGCAATGACCAGATCCGGGTCAACGGCGGACAGGGCAACGACCGGGTTACCGTCAATGGCGGTAATGGCAACGACAGCGTTCACTACGATGTCAGCAGCGGACGCGACCGGGCTACCATCAATGGCGGCAATGGCAACGACAGCGCCACCATTCAGGCCGGAAAGGGCGAGAATGTGACCGTGGTCGACCAGAACGGCAAGGTGCTTTACTCCCAGGGCAAGGGGGGCACGGTGGTGACCGTGGACGGAGTCGAGAATCTGAACGTGGTCAACGACAAGGGCGAGACGGTCTGGAGCAATCAGCCTCAGCCCCACTGCTAGGGTTTGAAGGTTTGAGACAGGTAGGTGGGCCGGGTCGAACGACCCGGCCTCCATTTTTTTTGGGGGGGTGACGTCAGCGAAGGATGGTGAGGAAGAAGGTCACGGCGGTCCCGTCCCGGGCGTTCTGGCCGGCGAAGGTCTGAGTCACGCCCAGGTTGAGCCGCACGTCCGGGCTCACATAGCAGGTGCCCCCTCCGGTCGCTGTCCAGAACTGCGAAGGCTCGCTGCCGCCAAAGTAGAACGAGGTGTAGCCCAGTTCCACCAGCGGTTGCCACTCGGCCGTGACCTGGTAGCCGGCCGCCAGGCTGGCCGAAACCCCTCCGTCGAAATCGATCGAGTTACCCCACAGGGGATGCGTCACGCCCAGGTCGGCCAGAAGCGACCAGTGCCCCGCTTCCTTCTGAAGCACGAGGTGGTGCTGGCAGTTGGCTGCTTCCTGGCTGAGGGAGAGTCTGGTTGGCGTGCCGGCCTGACCGGTCGGGAAGGTAAAGTAGGTCAAATACGCCATGCTGAATCGATTGTCGTCGTCGGGATAGAAGCGCCACCTGGTCCCGAAAACGGTATCGGCGAAGCTCTGGCCGTTGAGCGGCAGGGGAAGCCCGGTCACTTGATCGATCCCGGCCAGGCTGTCGTGCCCGCTCATGCCTCCCAGGATCAAGTTGACGTCGAAATTTTCGACCACGCCGTAGGTTAGCTGGGTGAAGAGCAGATCCTGCACCTGGTCGCTGTCCGGCTGCAAGGCTCCATTCTGGTCATAGGCCCGGCTGCTGTAGAAGCCTAGCCAGCCCGGCTGAATCTCGACCTGGCCGGGCTCGAGGACCCCGGCATCGTTGGTGTTGATCTTGCCGGGCTCGATCAGAAAGCCAGAATCCTCCTCCGGCTCTGGCCCGGTCGGACCGGAGGAGTCCGGGCCGGTGGGCTCCCCGTTCGTCGGATCAGCGGAGGTCTGGCCGGCCTCCACCTGGGATGGGCTCTCTTCGGGCTGCTCCTGGGCGAAAGCCGGAGCCAGCCAAACGAAGGCGGCGATAAGGAGGACTGCGAGACGAGTGGGGCCCGGCATCGCCCGCGATTCGAAACATCGAGAAGGACTCCTGTCAACCGAAGGTAGCCCCCAGCAGGCTGGCCACCCAGAGGATGAAGTAGGCCGAGGGAACCAGCAATACCTGGGAGAGAAGCGTCCCCAACAGCATTCCACCCATGAGCAGGACGGCCATGACATTGAGCTGCTCCATGGGCCGCCGTCCCTCGATGGTGTCATCGGTGATCAGGGCGACCTTGGGATCCACGATGACGCTCAGGGTGATGGTGGCCACCCCGTTGACGACCGAAGAGAGCAGGGTGCAGGTGCGCGACAGCTCATGGCTCAGGGCGCTGGCATAGATGGCGGCCATCACTCCCACTGTGTGCACCGCGATGACCACGATGTTGCCGATCAGGAAGGGCTTCGGCAGCCGACGCGCCACCTGCCAACTGAATCCGAGCAAGCTGGGAGGGCGCAAGCAACCGAGCACGCGAACCCAGTTGGCAGGGAGGAGCAGCCGCAGGAGCAAGCCCGGAATGGATCGGTGGCGCTCGAGGCCACCGATGGCCTGGCGATAGAGCTCGATGAAGGTGGGCATCAGCAGCCAGCCAAGCAGGGCTCCCAGGCTGGCGCCGCCCAGCACCTGGCGAAAGAGACTCTCGAGCTGGGGCAGACCCTGAGGACCGATGCTGCCGGAAGCGACCGCATCCCGGATGCTGCCCAGAACGGGGGCGTAGACCTGCTGGGCCAGCCGGGTAATCAGGAAGAAGAAGTTGTAGATGGCCAGGGCGCTGGCCACCTGGCGAGTGATCACGGCTGAGACCCGGCCGGCCACGGTGGTTGAGGCCAGCATGGTCACCAACACGTTCAGGATTACCACGAACCCGATCTCCTCCACCAGCCTGGAGCCCTCGGCACCCACGGCCCGGGTGGCCGCCTCGATGACTCGGATACCAGGCGAGAAGACAAAGAGGCCGAGCGCGGAGCCGAGCAGATTTCCGGCGGCCAGATGGACAGCGGTGATGCGCACCTGGCGATCGTGCGGGTCGGTTTCGGCCGGGAAGAGCTCGAGGGCGCTCGGGCCTGTCTGAGGCAGAAGCTGGAGTCTCCCCCTCCGCCGGCGCGGAATGCCAACCATTGCCAGAGATGCAGCCAGAGCGTCCAGCGTAACCAGATTCAGAATGAGCCGGCGGGGCACCGGGTGCAACAACCGGATGGGGCGGACGGCCCGGTCGGTGATGAGGGCGGCCTTGGGATCGACGAAGATCGTGAAGCAGATGGCCGCCACCGCGTTGACCAGGCCTGAGAGCAACAGGGCGGTCGTTTCCAGCTCGGGCACGATGGCACTCACATAGACTGCGCACAGGGCGCCCACGGTCCAGACGGCGGTGGCCAGGACGTTGAACCAGAGAAAGTCGGCCGGAACTCCTTCCAGTTTGAAGAGCTTGATGCCCAGATTGCCGGGAGCGCGCAGGGAGCCGAGCAGGGTTTTCCATCCGCTGAGGCGGCCGAGTCGCAGCAAGACCGCTAGCAGGGACTGGCGCACCAGGAGAGAGCCCACCCCGCGGGTGTAGACCTCGACGAAGGTTGGCAACAACACCCAGGACATCAAAGCCCCGCCGGCGGCGCCCAGGATCACGAGCTGGATCTGCTGATACAGCACGTCGACCCGACCGGTTTTGGTGGCGCGGTCCACGAACGCAGCCATGATGGGGAGGTAGAACAGGTTGGCAAAGCGCGTCAGCATGAAGAAGAACTGCGCGATGGTGAAGGTGCTGGCCACCTGGCGTGAGCGCACCGCCGCAGGTCGAGCCGCCACGTTGAGGGTGGTCAGCATGGAGACCAGACCGCTGACGAGCGCCACCAGCAGCAGGTGTGGGTCGGCTAAGAGAGCAAAATTCACGTTTTAGTCCTGGTTTTCAGGCTGCCAGGGGGCGCCCTTGTGGTCGCCATTGTGCCACTTGACCGTGTCAGAATCGAGTCAGCGCTCCTTGGAAGGTGTATTTCTTTCACCTGCCGAACAGAAGGCGAAAGCTGAAAAAAATTGCACAACCGCGCAGCCTGTCTGCGCGGATCTGGAAAATTTTCCAGGGGAAGCGGGAACCTACCGCCGGGCCGAGAACCCCGGCGGGAAGTCTGAGGAAGGAGTCTAAGTCCGTGAAAAAGTGGGTTCTTCTAGGAGCCGCCGCGATGGCTCTGGTGGGCGCAGCTGTTGCACCGAGCCAGGCCGATACCGGAAATATGATTATGCGTAGCCCTGTCACCATCAAGGTAGAGGGGATCACCTACGAGGGAGTCTGGGCTTTCGTCGGCGAGCGCCCCTACGTCGGAGTAGAGTCCTTCGGCAATGCCCTGGGATATCCGAGGGTTCACAATGTGAAGGGCTGGTCGCTGAACCCGCCCCCACCTCGCACCTCGGGCATCAACCCTCTGGTCCTGGCCGTGGAAGCGGGCGGAAAGAACATCCCCACCACCCGTTTCGGTGGAGCCACCATGTGCGACTTGCAGACCGCCTGCGATGCACTGGACATCCCCTATCACTATGATTTTGGCCGCCGCATCTTCGAGGTGGAGAGTCCGTACCGTGGCGAGATCATGAAGGGCGCCCTCTATCGCTGGTGGTCCAATCATTACGACTGGTACTACAGCTTCTCGGGTGAGCGCGATACCTGGCTTCAGCCGCGCGTCAACCGGGGTGTGCGCTGGCCCGTTTCTTTCTAAGCAGCACCATTTCTGAATTTTGAGAGTCCCGCCAGGCGACGGGGCTCTTTTTTTTGTCGGGAATTCGCCTGTGCCAGGACGTAGGAACCGCCACTTGCTGCGAGAATCTTGCAAGCGCAAATCGCAGGCCAATCAGAAAGGGATCACGCCATGACTGTAGCCACCACCGAGCGCCTCTTCAATTTTTCCGCCGGCCCCGCCGTACTGCCTTTGCCCGTGCTGCAGCAGGTTCAGCAAGAGTTGCTCTGCCTGCCGGGAGCAGGGGCCTCGATTCTGGAGATCAGTCACCGAGGACCTGCCTTCGAGCCGATTCTGGCTGAAGCCCAGGCCAATCTCAAGAAGCTGCTCGGTGTGGGGGATGACTGGCAGGTCCTGTTCCTCCAGGGAGGGGCGACCACCCAGTTCTCCATGGTGCCGATGAACTTTCTGGCAGCCGGCAAGTCGGCTGACTACATCTTGTGCGGGGCCTGGTCCAAGAAGGCCATCGCTGAGGCCAGGAAGGTGGGCGCTGTCAACGTGGTGTGGGACGGAACGGCTGAGAAGTTCACCCGCATGCCTCGCCAGTCCGAGCTGCGGACCAATTCGGGCGCGGCCTACCTGCACACCACCTCCAACGAAACCATCGAAGGGGTGTGCTTCGACTACGATCCCGATTCAGGTGACATACCGGTGGTGTGCGACACCTCCTCCGATTTTCTTTCTCGCCCGCTGGACATGAGCCGTTACTCCTTCATCTACGCCGGGGCACAGAAGAACGTGGGTCCGGCCGGTTGTACCCTGGTTGTGGCCCGCAAAGAGTTTCTGGCTCGAGCTGAGGGCGAGAAACTGCCCGTCATGCTTGAGTACAAGACCCATGTCGAGAACGACTCGATGTACAACACCCCCCCGACCTTTGCTATCTACGTAATTAATCTGGTGTTGCGCTGGTTGCTCAACGAGGTGGGGGGACTCGAGGCCATGCACAGGCGCAACCAGGAAAAGTCGAAGCTTCTTTACAACGCCATCGATGGATCGGATGGCTACTACCGGGGACACGCCAGAACCGACAGCCGCTCCTTGATGAATGTAACCTTTCGACTGCCCAGTGAAGAGCTTGAGAAGAAGTTCGCTAAAGAAGCCGAAGCTCGCAAACTCGACGGCCTGAAAGGCCATCGCTCGGTGGGCGGTTTGCGTGCTTCCATTTACAATGCCTTCCCACTCGAGGGGGTACAGGCTCTGGTCGCCTTCATGGATGAGTTCCGCAAGGCCAACGGCTAGGAATCAAAGGGTAGGGACGGACTTACCGGGCCATGAGCTAGCCGTAGACTCGTCCCGGCTCGGTGGCAGGGAAGACCACCCGGGCTTCCTCCAGGTGGGCCTCTCCATCCGGGTAGCGGCGCGAGAAATGGAACAGGTGCAGTTTGCCCACCACCGCCTCGGAGGCCAGTCGGGCAGCCTGGCGTGCGGTCAGGTGCAGGTGCTCGCGCGCTTTCGTCACCTGCGAATGCACGTAGCAGGCCTCGCACCATAGTTCTTCCGCTCCCCGGCAGAGCTCGAGCAAGGCCCGAGCGCTGACCTTGTTCCAGACCGTGTCGGTCACGTAGGCCAGCGAGCGGGGCGGTTGTGATACGAGCAATCGGGCGGCCAGCTCCAGATCTGATTCGGGGTTCTGCTTGAGCTCTTGCAGCCAGGGGCCGGGTGCGCGCCCGGTGGCCTTCAGGGCCTGCTTGTCGATGCGCACCTCGCCCGGCCATGTCAGGCGATAGGCCAGGCAGGGCACGTTGTGCACGACCTCGGCGAAGCGGAGCTCGATCCCTTCGGGGAGGCTGCAGCTCCACGACTCTTGTTGAGGCTGGCCGGGAACAAAGCGCTCTCGACACCAGAAGGTGGTGCGCATCAAGTTGGGGCCGCAGAGCTCGCAAACTTCGATCCGGAAGGGGGAGTCATCCACCAGGTTCCAGGCATAGCCGGCCAGCTTGCCGCCAACCTGGCTGGCCAGGCCGGGAGGGCCGTACAGGGTGAGCGGCTTGCTTGAGAAGAGCTGGGCCCGCAGCAGGGCATCAAAACCGATGAAGTGATCGATGTGGGTGTGGCTGATCAGGACTTGTCGGATTCTCAGCAGTTCTTTCATCGGCAGACGGCGAAGATCGCCGCAATCGATGAGGAGGCTGGCTGGAGAGCTCAGAGGGCTGATCAAGAGGGCCGGATCTTCGCCAGGAGGATTGACCAGGCAACTGATCCAACTCATCGGCAAGCTTTCAGCGATTGGATTCCGAGGACCTGCCCTGAAGTGGACATCAGCAACCAGACGACAACCCAGCTCGACGAGGTGGCCCGGACGCGCCTCTGGCTCAAGATCTGCAAGGAGGGCCAGAGGGCCTTCCAGGATGGGTCTTACACCGAGGCCGAGGAGTACTTTCAGTCAGCCCTCGAGCAGGCTCGTTTCCTCAATGAGGTGCAACAGGCCACCAGCAAGAACAACCTGGCCGAGCTGTATCGCGTGCAGGGTCGCTACGCAGACGCAGAGCCACTTTACCACGAAGCGCTGACCTTGCGCGAGCAGTTCCTGGGCGAGTACCACCCGCACGTGGGGGGGAGCCTGAACAATCTGGCTAACCTCTGTTACGCCCAGGGACGGTACACCCGCGCCCGGGTGCTCTATCGCAAGGCCCTTACGGTCTGGGAGCGCTCGCTGCCCGAGAGCGATCTGCGCATCGCAGTCTGCCTCAACAACCTGGCTGTCATTTATCGCATCCAGAGCAAGTTCCCGCAGTCGGAATCGCTCTACAAGCGGGCCTTGAAGCTGGCCGAAACCCACCAGGGGGCTCAAGCCCCTCAGGTGGCTCGCATTCTCAGCGGTCTGGCCCTGCTGTGCAAGCAGATGGGCAAGTACAAAAAGGCTGAAGTTTATCTCGAGCGAGCCCTGGAGATCAGCCGCGGACTCGGAGATGACCATCCCGACGCGGCCACGCAGCTCATCAATCTGGCCTCGGTCTATCAGGCCCAGGGCAAGCTTGGCCAGGCCAAGATGCTGGGGTCGCAGGGTCGCTTCGAAGCGGCTGAGCCGATCTGTCGACAGGCAGTCGAAATTCGCGTGCGGCGTCTGGGCGAGTGCCACCCCGAGGTCGCTGACGCACATCGCGAGCTGGGCAATCTGTACGAGGTGATGGGGCGCCGGGAGGAAGCGCTGGATGCCTACAACCAGGCCGTGGACATCTACCGGGGGGCCTGCGGGGAAGACCACCCCGAGCTAGCCAACACGCTCGAATGCCTGGCCGGCCTGTTGCGTCGACTGCTCAAGCATCGTGACGCCGAGACGGTCGAGGCTCGGGTGCGCCAGATCCGAATCAACCTCTCACGCCAGGCCGTCATGGAAGCCGAGGGCTCGGGGGAGGAAGTCGTAGACGAGTGAGTAGAGCGGCGTGGTCCGAGGCTGGCAGTCGCAGGACGCGACAATCGGCCACCTCCAGGTGCGAGCTGGCAAAGAGGTAGTCGATCCGCCAACACGGCAGAGTGACCGGAAAGGTCATCCCAAACCCGCGGCCCGCCTGCTCGAAGCTGTCCTGCATCTGGCCGCGCATCCTCAGAATCGGGCTGGCGTTGGGGGGCAGATTGAAGTCCCCCCCCACCAGCGTCGGTCCCGATTTAACGCGTTCGAGCACGTCTTCCACTTGCAGGGCCCGCAGCCGGGCGCTTTCGAGCAGACCCGTGGTGGGCTGATACCAGTTTTCCTTGACCAGATGCAGATTGAGCACCTGAAGCCTGTGACCCCTGACCTCCGCTTCCGCCCAGAGCTCCTCGCGCAGATCGGCCGCCAGGAAGTCGCCCCAGGCCAGCAGCCGATGACGGCTCAAGATCATGAGCTCGCCATGGAAGCCACCACGGGCTACAGAGGGCACCTCGAGCCGAGTCAAAAGCTCTTGGCCCACGTCGTGGGTCCCGGTCAGTCCCACCTCCTGAAGCAGCGCCAGATCCCAGGGGAGGTCGCGCAGAGCCGCTGCGGCTTGATCCAGGCGGGGCAGGTCGACGCCCAAGTTCCAACTTAAAACCGTCAGGTCTCCCTGACCCGAGCGACCGAGCTGGGGGCGACCAACGGCCAGGACGGCGGCCAGGGCTACCACTCCCACCATCCACCTGGGTCCTACCAGGGCTGAGGGAACCAGAGACAGCAGGTAGAGCCAGAGAGGAACCTGGGCCAGCACGGCGGCGAGCAGGAAACGGTCGAACCAGGGTCCGGAGAGGCAGGCGGCCAGGACCAGGAGCAGCGGGAGCCGGGCCAGTGCCCGCCAGCTCAGCAACCGAGCTGCCGCAGCACGTCCTCTGAATAGTATACGTGATACACCAGGCTCAGCGTATCGCCGGTCTGGCTGGAGGCGCCCAGGTGGAGATTCTCTTCGCCAAGAGCCTGGGAGAAATAGCGGCGCAGCTTGCGCCCCAACAGAGTGTTGGCGGTCTGAACGTGGTAGCGAACCGGCTTGATGCCGTGAACCTGGAGGGTGATCGGCTGCTGCATCTGGTTGAGCGAGGCGGTCATCTCGATGTAGGGGCTGTTTCGGCGACGGAACAGGATGACCAGCCGCAGGCACTCGCCCTCGGTCGAGTTGATCACGCACACCATGCGGCGCAGAACCCGGAGGAAGTGCTCCTCGAGGCGGCTGAAGTGGAAGAAGTTGCGCTCAAACCGCTTGCGCTTCTGAGGCTCGAAATTATAGCTCGCCACGATGCATGGAATTCTCCCTACCGGGCAGAGATTCCCTGCTGTGACGCCAGCTTGTGGCTTAGAAAACCGACCGAGGCCAGGGCGCGTTTCTTCTGCAGCAGGCTGGATTCTTCAAAAGACAGGGTGTGGGCCGCATAACGCAGCAGGGCAATCTCGTAGGATGCCGGCTCGTTGCCCTCCAGCAAGCGGTTGACCCAGCGGCGAAGCACGGCCAGAAGAAGGCCTTCGCGTCCCTCGATCAGACCTCCACCTCGGGCCAGGCTGGCTTCCACTGCGACGGCCCGCTCGAGGTCTTGCGGTGTCCGAAGAGGGGTGAGAATGAACTTCAGGTCGTTCTCCAGTTTGGCCAGGTCTTGCACGGCGTGACCGTAAGCTGTGTGGAAGAAGTCGATGATCCAGTAGTTGGAGTTCTGGTCGAGCAGAATGTTGGCGTAGTTGAGATCGCCGTGAATCCAGGAAGCTGTGCTCTCGCGCTCGGGGTCGAGCAATCGTCCTTCCTGAACAGCTCGATAGAAGGGCGTCGGGTCGGGCACCTGCTGGCCTCCCAGGCAGAGGGGCGAGCCGAGCTCTTCCCCATAGACGGTCCGAGCACGATCGAGGGTGCTGGCGGCATAGCGCGGCAGAAAGCTGTAGTACTCGTAGAAGCGGAAACGCTCACTGGTGCGGTGGCCATACAGGCGGCTCAGAACATTTTCCAGCACCTCATCGAGCACCGTGGCGGCTCGCGCATCGTGCTCTTGCCCGGGAGGCAGGCTTTCGAGCCAGCCTTTCAGGGTAGAGACCGGTCGCACCCCCATGGTGGCGTAGGTGTACTTCAGTCCCGAAACCTCCCCCAGATCGACAACCTCGCGCACCTGAGGGGCGTTGCTACCCAGAATGTTCTCCACCTGCTCGAAGCGCACCCGTTCGGTAGCGATCTTGTCACGCCGGTCAAGCTTTACCACGAAGGGGGCCTGGCGATATCCCAGCGCATCCTGGCTGAGGCTGCGGTAGACGCGGGCCCCCGAGAACCCACCGCCCAGGGGAGTCAGCTCGACTTTTCGGCAGTCGCGAAAGAGCAGCTTGATGAGGTGGCGATAGGGATGTCCGGGCTCGAGGTCGGGGCAATCGACGTCCGGGGCCGGGGGCTCGGGGTGGCTCAGCTGCTCGCGGGCTGGACTCGGGGCCCCCATCCACTCCAGGAACTCGGAGACCGAGTCGATGACCTGCACCCTGAGAACTCCTTTGAAGTGCTCGAGCGCTTCGAAGTGTCGGCGTCGTTGGCGGCTGGCCACCAGGGCGCTGCAGACGGCCAGGTTGTTGCGCTGGAAGCGGGTCTTCAGCTCATAGAGCAGGTAGTGGATCTTGACGTCGGTCCAGACGCCCACCAAGCCGATGCGCGTCTCGGGGCCCGAGAGGTGCTCGACCAGCCCCGAGAGGTTCCCCTTCAGAGTATCATTGAGGCTGGTGGAGTCGACCATGTGGCTGCGAGGATGCCGGGTCAGCTCGTCGTGCAGCCCGGCCACGAACTCGCTGCCAGGGGTGCCCTCCACGCAGTGGGCACCGAAGAGCTCCATCTCGGCTCTCTGGTCGGGGTCGGACAAATCGTGCCAGTCACGCACATGGATCATCGACAGATCGGAATCATCCAAGCACGCGCGCAGCAGAATGGCCATCGGTCCGCGGGATGGGTCCTCGCCCAGCAGTCGCAAGGACTCGCTCCAGCCAACGTGGAGTGGGCTCGGCAGCGGGTCGAGACGTCCCAGCGGCGCCAGGAAGTCGTTCTGGAGGCACTGGGTGATCAGCAGCGAGCGCATGGATTCTCCGTAACCTTTTGTTTGCCGAAACCCGTTCGCAAAGGCTTTTCCCTTCGTCGAACGGGGCCTTCGCAACCCCTCTTCTCAGGCCTTCCCGGGGGGCGAACTCGAACATGGCATGTCCCCCGAAACTGGCCATGCATGGGGACAGAAGTCCCGGAAAAATGGGATAAAATTGGCGCTTCTCCACAGGCGCTCCACAAGGAGTTCACAGGTGAGCACCGGAATCCGAGGACCCTATCAGCCGGACTGATCCCGGTTTGACGGGCGCCGAGCGCGCTCCAAGAAATTTTGGGGAGGACAAGACGATGGTTAAGAATCAATCTAAGAGCCGCCTCGTGAGCTGTGTGGAAATGGGGGAGATGGATCTGCGTCCACCTGTTCACGCAGCCCTGCCGGTCTCGGTACCGGGCAGGGCGCGCTGGACCTGCCAGGTGACCCGCCGGGGGGGTCAGGCAGACCAGGCGCTCAAGCGCTTGAAGCACTCGGCCCGGTTGTATTACACGCTGGCCACGGGGCTGTCTCGTTGAAACGCACTTGCTCAAGAAGCGTTCGACGAGCCGGCTCCGAAATGGAGCCGGCCGGCGTTTTCAGGGTCGGTCTGCGCGTCCTATGCTGGCGCGAGAAACGGCAGCGTTATGCCAGCCGTCTCCAGAGCCTGGCGCTGAGCCAGAAAGAGGCGTTCGAGGCCGACCCAGCCGGCATCGATCATGCGGTTGAGGTCGCTGCGGGAGAATGGTGCCCCCTCGGCGGTTCCCTGCACCTCGACCAGCTGGCCCCGGCCGGTCATGACGAGATTGAGGTCGACCTGGGCGCGGGTATCCTCGGTGTAGTCGAGGTCGACGAGCACCTCGCCGTCCACCAGGCCAACGCTCACGGCGGCCACCTGGTCGTGCAGGGGGAATTCGCCGATCAGGCCGTTCTTGAGCAGTCGGTCGCCCACCTGGGCCAGTGCCACCCACGAGCCGGTAATGGCCGCGGTGCGGGTGCCGGCGTCGGCCTGAATCACGTCGCAGTCGCAGATCACCTGACGCTCGCCCAGCTTCTCGAGCCAGGTGACCGCCCTGAGACTGCGGCCGATGAGGCGCTGGATCTCGTGGGTCCGACCCGAGTTGCGGGAGCGTTCGCGATTGGTGCGATTCATCGTAGCTCGGGGCAGCATCGCATACTCGGCGGTCACCCAGCCTCGCTTCTTCTCGGCCATCCAGGTGGGAATGCGCTCTTCCAGGGTAGCCGCGCACAACACCCGGGTGGAGCCGGCGCTGATCAGCACCGAGCCCTCCGCGAAGGGAGCATAGTTTAGCGTAAACGAGACCGGCCGGATCTGGGAGGGGTTACGGCCATCGGCTCGAGTCATACCTGGTTCCTCCTGGTCGCAATGCTCGGGAAACGGCGCTGCGTCCGCGGTCTTGTTCCCCACCGTTTCCCACCATGCCTGCACACGCAACAAAACAAAGGAGAACTTCCCATGATCTGGACCGAAGAGCATACCCCCGCACTGCAAGATGTCATCAGCCGCTGCCGCGCCACTCTCGACGAGCACGTGCTCAACTCCAACTTCCTGGTATCACGTGAAGGCGACAGCTTCCTGCTCTACTCCAAGGGACCGCTGACCCAGGTCTTTGCCCGCATGGTCGAGATCCTGGTGGAAGATCTGCCCGAGTGCGAGCCCCCCGCTCGGACCTCCATTCCGCTGCCGACCGCCCGGGCCAGGAAGGTTCGCCGGTAGATGCCGAATGGGCCCGAATGAAGCTGGGCATCGCTCCCATCGGCTGGGCCAACGACGACCTGCGCGAGTGGGGGGGCGAGCGCACCGGACCCGAGATCATGGCCGAGGTGGCCCGGGCTGGCTATGCCGGCTCGGAGATGAGCTACACCTATCCGGGCGACCCGGAGGCCCTCAGGGCGGCCCTGGCCGAGCACGGCCTGGAGCTCTGCGGGGCCTATCGTTGGACCAACCTGGCCTACCCCCAACGCACGGCCTATGAGCTGGAGCGGGCCAAGGAGCATGTCGCCTTCTGCCGGGCTGCCGGCGCCCGCTACGCCATCCTGGCCGAAGGGGCCGGCAGCCTGCACTGGGACGTGCGCGGCCAGACCCGGGTGGTGACCCCCCTGGATGAGGACGGCTGGTGGCGCCTTGCCGAAGGCCTGCGTCGCATCGCCGAGTTCGCATCCGAGCAGGGGGTGCGCGTTTGCTACCACGCCCACGCCGGCACAGCCATCGAGCGCCGGCCTGAGATCGACCGGCTCTTCGGGCTGCTCAAGCCCGAAGAGCTGTCTTTCTGTCTGGACACGGCCCAACTGGCCTACGCCGGCGAGGATCCGGAGCAGGCCGCCCACGATTACGCTGCCCGCATCCCCTACGTCCACCTCAAGGACGTGCGGCCCGCCGTGCTCGACCGGGTGCACCTGCACCGTCCGCGGTTCCTGGAGGCCGTGCAGCAGAACGTGTTCTGCACCCCGGGCACGGGCGGCCTCGATTGGGCAGCGATCCTGCCTCATCTGCGTCAGGCTGAGTGGTGGGTCGTGGAGGCTGATCAGGATCCGGCCCAGGCTCCCCCCTTCGAGGTCGCCGAGAACGCTCGACGATTTCTGGAGGGCTTCGCGTGAAGGCACTGGGCGTTGCGGTGGTGGGGTTGGGGCGCATCGGAGAGCTGCACGCGCGCCACCTGTGCGGCTCCATCGAGGGAGCCGAACTGGTCTGCCTGGTCGACCCTGAGCGCGAGCGGGCCGAGAAGGTGGCCCGCGGTCGACCCGTGCTCGAGAGCCTGGAGGAGGCCCTGAAGCTCGCCGAGGTGGAGGCCGTGGTGGTCTCTTCGCCTACCGATCTCCACGCTCGCCAGATCGAGCTTTGCGCTGCCCGCTCCAAAGCCATTTTCTGCGAGAAGCCGGTGGGGCTCGAGCTCGAGCGCTCGGAGCAGGCTCTCGAAGCCGCGCGCGCAGTACCCTTCCAGATCGGCTTTCAACGCCGCTACGACCCGAGCTTCGCGGCCGCTCGCCAGGCCCTCGAGCAGGGCCGCATCGGCAAGCTCGAGATGCTGCGGTCGCTGACCTGTGATCCAGCGCCTCCCCCCATCGACTATCTCAAGGTGTCGGGGGGCATCTTCCGCGACATGGCCATCCACGACATCGACGTGGCTCGCTTCTTCGGGGGCGAGGTGGTGGAGGTGACGGCGGTGGGGGCTTGCCTGGTGGATGAGCGCATCGCCGAACTGGGCGACGTGGATACCGCCTGCGTGACGCTGCGTTTCGAATCGGGCGCGCTGGGCGTGCTGCAGGCCTGGCGCCGGGCCATTTACGGCTACGACATCCGGGCTGAGCTGATGGGCTCGGGAGGCAAGCTGGTCGTCGAGGACCAGGGCCCGCTGGCTCTGACAAGCTTCCGCGGCGAGGGCGTGCTGAGCGACTTCTACGACGGCTTCTTGAGCCGCTTCCGGGAGGCTTATCGTCTGGAGCTGGCGGCCTTTGTCCAGAGCGTGCGCTCCGGCCAGGTTCCCACCCCCGGGCCTCAGGACGCCATGCAGGCGCTGCGGGTGGCTCTGGCCTGCGCTGAGTCGGTGAAAAGCGGCAAGACGGTGCGATGCTGAAGCTGGGCCCCCAGGAAGGCCCGCTGGTGGTCGAGGTCACGCCTCGTATGGCGGGCTGGAGCCACCTTACCTTTCGGGTGCATCGGGTGGCTGCGGGCGAGTCTCTGCAAGCTCAGAACGGTGACCAGGAAGGAGTCCTGGTGCTGCTCTCGGGCCGGGGCACCATGCAGGGCCAGCCGGTGGAGCGGACCGGAGTTTTTGAGGGTCTGCCCTGGTTTGCCTACGTGCCCCGGGGTGGAACCCTGGATTACTCCGCCGAGACCGACTCCGAGCTGGCCTGGGGGGCGGCCCCCTGCAGCCAGGATCTCCCGGCCCGGGTGCTGGGCCCGAAGGACTGCACGGTGGAGATGCGCGGCGGCCGCAACGTAACGCGTCAGATCACCCACCTGGTCGATCCGGGCTTCTGTCAGCGCCTGCTCTGCGTCGAGGTCTACACTCCCAGCGGCAACTGGTCGAGCTACCCTCCCCACCGTCACGATGCCGACCGCCTGCCCGCCGAGGTGGACCTGGACGAGGTTTACTACTACCGCATGCCCGAGCGGGGCTGGGCGGTGCAGCGCCTCTACGACGCAGACTTCGACGAGCTCTTTCTGTGTCGCGATCGGGACACGATGGTGGTGCGGCGAGGCTTCCACCCGGTGGTGGCAGCGCCCGGATTCGACGTCTACTACCTGAACTTTCTGGCCGGACAGCACCCTCTCTGGGTGGTCTACGACGATCCGGAGCTGGCCTTTGTGCGCGGCGATTGGAACAGCCCCGCTCCGCTCCAGCTTCCGCTCGAGCCATGACGGTGCGACCCGAGCAACCGGGTGATCTCGAGGCCATCCGCGAGGTGAACCGGGCCGCCTTCGGGGCCGAAGGGGAGGGCCGCCTGGTGGATCGACTGCGGGGCGAGGGGCTGTTGCGACTCTCGCTGGTGGCCGAGGTGGAGGGGCGGGTCGTGGGTCACATCGCCTTCTCGGCCCTTTCCCTGGAGGGCCGCGAGGTACTCTCGCTGGCTCCCATGGCGGTGCTGCCCGCCTTCCAACGTCAGGGGATCGGCTCAGTCCTGGTGAGAGCTGGGCTCTCTTGGCTGGGGTTGCCCGTGGTCGTACTGGGTCATCCCGATTACTATCCCCGCTTTGGCTTCTCGGCCGAGCACGCTACCGGGCTCCGGTGCGCCTGGTCGGGCCCGGCCCTGATGGCAACCGAGCCGCTTTCAGGCGAGCTGATTTACCCGGAAGCATTCGGGGAGGTTTGAATGGACCTGATTTCGGTGGGCCGTTGCATGGTGGACCTCTACTGCGACCAGGTGGGCTCGCCGCTGCGCGAGGCCCAGTCGGTATCCATGTACATCGGGGGCTGTCCGACCAACGTGGCCGTTGGCGCGGCCCGTCTGGGCTTGAAGGTGGCCATGCTGACCCGGGTGGGGGAGGATCGCACCGGCGAGTTCGTGATCGAGACCTTCCGGCGCGAGGGCGTGGATGTCTCCCACATCCAGGTCGACCCTCGCGCCCACACTCCCATGGTGATGGCCGAGATCATGCCCCCCGACCGCTTCGCCCTCACCTGGTATCGCGAGCGAGCCTCCGACCTTCGCCTGGCTGAATCTGACTTTGACCGTTCGTGGCTGGGTCAGGCCCGGGCAGTGCTGATCTCGGGCAATTCATTCTCTACCCCGGAAGCCGCCAGCGTCACTCACTATCTGGTGAGCGAGGCGCGCGCAGCCGGATGCCGCATCGTGTACGACATCGATTACCGTCCGGTGCTATGGTACCGCGAGTTACCCGACGGCACTCGCGAGCTGGTCGAGCCCGTTCGGCTGAAGGACGTTCTGGGCGAGGTGGATTTGCTGGTGGGCACCGAAGAGGAATACGAGGCTCTGGCAGGCGGCTTCGAGCCGGCCCGGGCCCTGGCCCCCCGAGCAACGGCCGTGCTCAAGCTGGGTGCGCGGGGTGCGCGGGTTGCGCTCAGTGGCCAGGAAGCGGTGGAGGTGGGCGGTTTTCCAGTCGAGGTGCTGAACACGCTCGGAGCGGGCGATGCTTTCCTGGCTGGCTTTCTCTCGGGCTGGTTGCGGGATCTTTGCCTGGCCGAGTGTCTGCGCCGGGGCAACGCCAACGGAGCTCTGGTGGTCACCCGCCACGGCTGCGCGCCCGCCATGCCGTACGCGCGCGAGGTGGAGGAGTTCCTGGCCCACGGCCTCACGCCCCGGGTGGAGCGATTGCATGCCGCCGGTGCCCTCACTGCGCCGCCGCAGCGCCCGCTGGCCATCCTGGCCATCGACCACCGTACCTGGTTCTCGCAGCGATGCAAAGACGACGAGCGGGTGGGGCGCTTTAAGCTGGCTGCCTGCCAGGCAGTGGCCGAGCGCTTTCGCCTCGGTTCCTGGGCCTGCGAGCTCGGCTTCATCCACGACCGCGAGGAGTGCCTGCGTTGGGCCGAGGCCGAAGGGTTCTGGACGGGTCAGTGTCTGGAGGAGCCCAATAGCACGCCGCTGCGCATCCTGGGCCGGGACGCCGGGGTCACCCTGCGCTCGCGACCGCGGCGGCGTGCTGTCAAGTTGCTGGTGACCTGGCCTGGCGGGGACCAAAGGGCTACGCTGGAGCAAGTGGTGACCGCCTGTCGCTCGCTGGGGCGCGAGTTGATCCTCGAAGTGTTGCGCCCCGACGGAGGGAGAGACCTGATCGCCGAGGTGGAAGAGCTCTGCGACCTCTCGCCGGACTGGTGGAAGGTGCCCATCGGCCCGGACCCGGCACGCGTGGCTCGACTGGCCGAGCAGGATGATTGCTGCCGGGGAGTGCTCTGGCTGGGCGGGGGAGAGCCGCTGGAGGAACTGGTTTGCCAACTAGCCGCGGTTTCGCGTTTGCCGGCCTCGAAGGGCTTTGCGGTGGGGCGCACCGTGTTCGAGCAGGCCTTTCTGGACGATCAACCTGAGCTGGTGGCCGATCGCTTCGAGCAACTGGTGAAGGCCTGGGGGTTGTGAAGTTTTTCACAGAACGTGCTCCTGGCCGGTGGTAGGCTGGGACTATCGAGCGGGAGGTAAGGAACAATGCCGAATCGAGCAGCCATGGCGGCCGCCACCGAGCATCGGGACGTGGCCGAGGAAGCCTTTCACGTGCTGCACTTCAACCAGGAGCTGGTGCAGTTCGCGGACACCAAGGCGGGAACCCTGATCGTGATCAACAGCCTGTTCATCGCCGCCGCCCAGGCGGTGGTGGGAGGCAAGAGCCCGGTGGTAACGCTGGCGGCCGCGGTGGCGGTGCTGGCCGCTGCTCTGGCCATCTTCTTCTGCTTCTCGGTGGTCAGCACGCGCTTTGCGGGCCCCCAGGCCACGCGCAACGACCTGGTCTTCTTCGGAGACATTACCCGACGGGCCAGCGCCGAGCAGTACGCCTCCGACTTCTTCGCCATCCAGGGAGCCACCCAGGTCGAGGACGTGCTGCGTCGCACCTACGTTGTGGCCGGTATCGCCCAGCGCAAGTTCGCCGCCTACTCCACGGCCCAGTTCATGACCGGTTTGTCGGGCGCGGCCTGGGTGATTTTCAACGTGCTCAGCCTGGCGTTTCACTGAGCTTCAGGTCTTTTTCACCACTCTGCCTTAGGCTGTCCTGGAGATGAGAAAGTCCTGCTTGTTGCACGCCAGGAACCGGGAAGCCCGGGGGCACTGATGCTCGTTTCCGCAAGGCTCCTTCCCACATCTGTGACCCGGCCGCTCCCCGCCGCAGGGGCGGACGAGCCTCAGGACCGTTTCGATCCGACCCCCCCGACGGTGGATCTGGCGGCCGTGGCTCGTGCCCTGGTGTCCGGCCGGGTGCCCACGGTGGATAATCCCTCCATCTGGAAGCACGACGCCGGTGGGCACGGCACCGAGATGGTCTGGACCCGGGCCGGCCTCACCCTGGTGGGGGGGACTCCCTTCCTCCAGCGCCTCAGCTCGACCGGCGAGGTAGCGGCTCAAGGCGAGGAGGGGGTCAGCTACGGCGGTGATCCCTCCGCCCGAGTCGACGGAGGGGTCTACGTTTCTCGCACCAGCGAGTTGCAGGCGTTCAGCTCCAGTGGGCACCTGCTCTGGAGCAAGAAGATCTCCCCGGCTGAATCCCTCTTCACGGGTACCGCCTCGGGCCCTGAAGGCAACTGCTACGTTTTCGACCACGATACCCTTTACGCGGTATCGCCCGAGGGCGAGGAGCTCTGGACCAAGCCCCTGCAAGCCGCCTGGCACGGCCGTCCGCCCGTGGTGGGTCCGGACGGGACCGTGCATATGGCCACCAAAGACGGCGAGGTCTATGCCTTTACGCCCGAGGGCAAGGAGAAGTGGCGTTTCTCCGATCTCAAGGGTGGCGGGAACGGTTTTTCCCCGGTGAAGACCGATCTGGCCGTTGGGCCTGACGGAACGGTGAGCTTTGGAGCCGACAAGCTTTACGTCCTGAACGGAGCCACCGGTCAGGTGCGCTGGACCCAGGCCCTGGGTAACAAGCGAGGCTTCGAGCACTACGATACCCCCGCCATCGACTGCAACGGGAACGTTTACGCCAGCGGGGGAGAGGAGCGCGATACCGTCATGGCCTTCGACCGCGAGGGCCGTCCGCTGTGGAGCCATCAACTGGGGCCCACCCTGCATCTGACGGCTCGGCCCGAAGGTGGTGTGATCATGGGGATCCGCGGAGGGGCCCTGATGTGCCTGAGCGATCAGGGCGTCCACGAATGGACCTTTCAGGATCGCAACACCTTCGCCAAGCCGATCTTTGGCGAGGATGGCCTGATCTACACCAGTTCGTACGGTCGCTACGTCTATGGCCTGCAGACCCCGGCCGAGTGGGCCCAGAAGCAGACTCAGGGACCGCCCCGTTCTCCCCAGGTGTTCGATACCGAGGGCCGCATCATCGTGGGAGGCGTGCAGGTGCGCAAGCGCCGTTCTCCGGAAGCCAGTGCGTCCCAGGGAGGCATCCTCGCCGGGGAAGCGTAGTCAAACCCGATGCGCACTCTGCTGCTCTGTCTGCTGCTCACCAGGCTCGCCCTCCCCCAGCCGATCGCCGAGGTACCGCCCGAGCCCCCGGTATGGAGCCCCGACATCTACCAGGGCATCAGCCTCACCGGTGCCTTTCGCAGGAGTCCGGAGCGTTTCGCGCTCTATGCCGTGGCCATCGACTTGAGAGCCAGCGGGCTCGAGTTCCTGGTCACCCCTTCCAACGGCGAGCGCAGGCTCGACACCGACTCGCTCAAGACCGGCAGCTTCCTGCACCAGCAGAAGTGCCAGGTGGCCATCAACGGCAGTCCTTTCCGGCCGGTCGAAAAAGAAGAGGGCCTCCCGATGGACGTGGCCGGGCTTTCGGTCTCGCGCGGCGATCGCTACTCCGAGCCTGAGGGCACCTGGGGCGCGCTGCTCCTTGGCCAGGACAACAGGGCCAGACTGGTCAGCCAGCAGGGCGAGGTGCCCCCGGCCCACAATGCGCTGGGGGGCTTCGACTTTTTGCTGAAGGCCGGCCAGACGACGGACCAGCCCGGAGGACCGCGCCATCCTCGCACCGCGGTGGGCCTTTCCCAGGACGGCCAGACCCTCTACCTGTGCGTCATCGACGGGCGCCAGAATGATCACAGCGTGGGGGCCACGCTCTATGAGACGGCCCTCTGGATGCGCTGGCTGGGCTGTTGGGAGGCGCTGAACCTGGACGGGGGAGGCTCCACCACGCTGGTCATCGAGGACCAGATGGGCCTGCCCTACACGGTCAACCGCCCCATTCAGGGGCGTATCCCGGGCCAGCAGCGCCCCAGCGCCAACCACCTGGGCGTGTTCGGCGCCCCCGTCAAGCGGTGACCGGCACCAACAGGTAGGCGTCCTCCAGCCGGTCCGGGAAAGTCGTAGCTCAGCTGTCCTTGCGGTGGGCCGGAATGCCGACCCAGGTCTCCCCGGCTGGAATACTGACGTCTTTGAGCACGACTGCCTGGGCGGCCACCACCGCCCCATCGCCCACGGTGACCCCCGGCATGAGGATGGAGCGCTGCCCGATCAGGGCCTTCTTGCCGATCTTGACGGGCGAGAGCACCAGGTAGCCGCGCTCGGCGGCATGGCACGAGATGGCCGCCTCGCCGCCGATGATCGCCTCGTCCCCGATTTCGAGCAGGCTCAGGTCGTGCACGAATTTGCTGTTGATCATAACGCCTTCTCCAATCCTGGCGCCCATCATGCGGCAGTAGAGGTTGAGGAAGGGCGAGAGCATCACAAAATCGACGAAGGTCACTTTGACCACCAGGTGCAGCCCGCTGGCCAGAACCCAGCGGAGCGACTCGGGCGAGAAGTATTTGTGCCTGCCCGGCTTGAGGCGCAGGCCCAGGACCGTGTTAAGAAACGAAGTCACCAGCATCAAGGTGAAGCCATAGAGGAAGTAGCCTACCCCCAGGCCCACCGAGACAGCCAGGAGGCGCATGGCCTCGCTCATTCCGGCGCTCAGCTTGTAGAGCCAGGCGGTCAGGCAGACGGTGGGATAGAGGCTGACTCCCAGCACCAGTCCGCCCAGCACGTAGAGCAGCAGGGGGAACACGGTTTGGATGAGATTGTTCATGGCCGGGGGGTTTGCGAGGGGGATGGGATCCCCTTCACCGGGAATAGGGGCGGCGTGAAGGCTCGAGCAGCGGCTCGTACCCATCCCGGACGGGCCAAACCGAACAACGAGGACGCCTGCGCGGTCTTCATCGACCAGCAGTTCTTCCTGGTGGCCGATGGGATGGGCGGAATGAACGGCGGGGAGGTAGCCGCTGCCATGACGGTGGAGCGGATTCCCCCGCTGGTCTTGCCTCACCTTGTCAGCGGCGACCCGGTGGAGCTGATGGGCTCGGCCATGACCAGGGTGAGCCGAGAGATCTGGCAGCAGTCGGCCACCAGCCGCTCGCTGTATGGCATGGGGTCCACGGTGGTGGCCGTGCACGTGCGAGGGAGCGAGATGTTCGTTGCCCACGCCGGCGATGCCCGCGTCTACTTGTGGCGCTCGGGCGATTTGCGCCTCCTGACCGACGACCACACCCTGGTGCACGCGCTCTTCAAGCAGGGCACCATTACGGCCGAGCAGGCCGAGGTGCATCCCTGGCGCAGCCAGTTGATTCGCCACATGGGGCAGAAGAAGCTGGAGTACGAGACGCAGGTGGTGAGCGTCGAGGCGGGCGACCGGGTGCTCTTGTGCAGCGACGGGCTCAACAAAGAGCTGCCGGACCTGTTGATCGGGCAGCTTCTGGGTGCGGCTGCCAACCCCGAGCAGGCGGCGGAGGTGCTCGTCGAGCAGGCTAACGAGCGGGGCGGACGGGACAACATCACCGCACTGGTCTTGTTCCTGGAGGCTTGAGCCTCAGGGCGAGGGGCTCGCAGAGGGCTCGACAGCGGTCGGGCTGGCCTCTGAGGAAGGGCTCGGCGAAGGCTCGGCCGAGACACTGGCTTGGGGCGATGGGGAAGCGCTCGGCGTACCCTTGGGATCGGGATGCACCGGCGCCTGGATGGCGGCCGGCTTGTTGTAGACCACCTCTCCTTCGCCCACCAGCACGCCCGCGATGGCGGCGGTCTGGAAGCAGGCCAGGCTACCCGCTAACAACGCCGCCATGCCCAGGCGGGCCATGTCCGAGCGTCGGATGGGGGCCAGCCCACCGATGCCGGCGATCTGGATGCCGATGGAGCTGAAGTTGGTGAAGCCGCACAGGGCATAGATGGTGATCATGATGGTGCGGCCCGACATCTGGCAGTTGGGGTCAGAGATGGCCGTGGTGAGCGAGGTGTAGGCATAGAACTCGTTGATAACCAGCTTCTGGCCCAGGAGCTCGGCGCACTGGTTGGCCTGCACCCCCCAGGGTACGCCCATCAGCCAGGCAAAAGGCACGAAAACCACGTTGAAGATGTCGTCGAGCCCGAACTCGGGATGGCTGAAGACGCCTCCGATGACGCTCAGGATGCCGTCGATCATGTGCACCAGGGCGATGAAGGCGATCAGCATGGCCCCGACGTTCAGGGCCAGCATCAGGCCCTGGCTGGCTCCGGCCGCGGCGGCGTCGATCACGTTGGCTTCGGTGCGGGTGTTCTCCACCTTGATACGGCCGTGGGTGACAGGCTCTTCGGTTTCGGGAATCATCAGCTTGGCGAACAAGATGGCGGCCGGGGCCGACATCACGCTGGCGGCCAGCAGGTGGCCTGCGGCATCGGGGAAGACATCGTCGAGCATGCCGGCGTAGACGCCCAGCACGCCCCCGGCGATGGTGGCGAAACCTCCCGTCATCACGGTCATGAGCTCGGAGCGGGTTAGCTTCTCCACGTAAGGCTTGATGAGGAGCGGGGCTTCGGTCTGGCCCAGGAAGATGTTGGCCGAGGTGCACAGGGTCTCGGCTCCGCTCGTGCCCAGGAAGCGCAGCATGACGGCGGCGATGACCTCGACCACCTTCTGCATCACGCCCAGGTAGTAGAGCACGCTCATCAGCGAAGAGAAAAAGATGATGGTAGGCAGCACCTGGAAAGCGAAGATGAAGCCGTATTTCTCCATGTCGGTGAGGGGATGAAAGACGAAGCTGCTGCCTTTGGCGGTGTAGCTCAGCAGGCGGTCGATCAAGAGGCGCACACCGTCGAAGAACCAATTGCCGGGCTTGGTCTTGAGCACGAGCAGGGCGAAGACGAACTGCATGATCGTGGCCCAGAAGATCAGCTTCCAGACCACTCGCTTCTTGTTGTCCGAGAAGAGGTAGCCCAGGCCGATGAAGGCGAAGACTCCCAGCAGGCTGACGGCGCGCTCCACGGTTACCTTGAGGACAGAGAAATTTTCAGCATCATCGACCTAGTTTGCCCGGGGTGACCGAAAAGAACCTGAAACCCTCAGGGTCGGAAGTAGGTCTGCAGCATTACGTGGCTGGGGCCGTCGTAGAAGACGCGAACAGTGACCGCCTTGAGTTTCGTCTCCGGTTGCTCAGTCAGAACCTCAAGGCGATAGGGACCCTCGGCCGGGTAGGGGACGGGGGGAAAGGTGCCCTGCAGCGGGTCGTTGGTTCGCCCGTCGAAGTGCGAGTTTCCATTGGGGATGGTGTCGAAGCCCGCGGCTTTGACCTGCTCGAGGAAGCGCCGGCCCACCTCGCTCGAGAGCGTTATCTGCTCGCCTCTGGCCATCAACTGGATGCCGCTGAGGTAGACGCCCACCATGGTCAAGAGCCCGACCGCCACGATGCCCATCGCGATCAGCACTTCCAGCAGACTGAGGGCGCGTCGCCTCACGGGTTTCGAGAGCGAACTTCAGATTGCAGCTCGAAGGTCTCGGGGTCGGGTCGACCGTAGCGCTTCTTGCGCAGCTCGAGCTTGAGCGAGGTGTTTCCGTTGGCCAGGATCTCAACGTCGAGCCCGTAGACGTTGCGAGCCAGAACGCGCCCGCCGGTCTCGTAGTCGTTCACCGTCAGGGGGGGGCTCAGGCTGTCGATAGGGATGGGCGTGGCCCGCGTGAGCGGGTCGGCGGTCCAGTTCACCGACGCCTTGCGCAATTCGCCGTTGTCGGTGTAATAGACGTGCCAGCGTTGCCACACGGCCCGTCCCTCGTCGTCAAGCTGGAACTGGCCCTGCTCGTCCATGGCCGAGAGCACGGCCAGCGATTGGCGGTCGCCGGCTACGCTGATGCCGATGGCCGGCGACCGCTCGAGATCCGAGGTCATGTTGGCCAGCGCCACCTGGGCGTCGGCCACCAGCTCGGCCCGGGTGTCTCCCTTGCGGGTGACCGAGGCGCCCGAGATATAGATCATCAAGAGCATTCCGGTCAACAGGCCCAGGACGGAGACGGAGACCAGCACCTCCATCAGGCTGAGGCCCCGAGGAGTAGTCAGGGCTCGATCCACGATTTGAGGCTCAGCCCGCTCGAGCCCTGCCCCTGCCCCGCCGGCGCGTAGTCCTGGGTGAGCGTCAGGCGGCAGTTGTTGTCGAGCACGATGTCTCCGCAGCGCAGCTCCTCGGAGCCGATGGTGGTGGGCGGCCCGGTGCGGTCACCTCCGGAGGTCAACGAGCCCACGATGGTGGCCTCGTTGGAGGCGTAGAACCAGCCGTTGGTGTAGACCGTGCCCTGGAAGTAAGAGCTGCCTATCTTCTCATAATCGATGCGCATGATCAGGTTGAGGATCTGCTCGACGTGCTGCGAAGAGCCGTAGGCCGTGTCGGTGGAGGCGTCGAGCAGGCCATAGGAGCTGGTCCCTCCCAGATCCCAGTCTTTCAAGACATCCCTTCCCGTGAAGCCAGCAGGGTTGTAAGCGTTCCTGTCGTCGGCGAAGACCTTCTGCATGTAGTCGAGTCGCTCGAGCATGAAGTCGCGCGAAGAACTGGCGGGTTGCGTCTGCAGGTAGGCCTGCAACTTGCCGGTAGCGTCCCGGGTACGCCCCTGCCAGGCCGCGTGATTGGCGTTGGCATCGGTGCCAAGCACCTGGCGCATGGAGTCGGCATACTGGGGACCCACCTGCATCAGGTTATTCGTGCCGTTGTTACCGCTCATACTGCCCTGGATCTCCGTTTGCATGTCCTTGAGCGTTTCTCGGGCATCTTGCCACCAGAGGGCCGCCTGGGGGTCGTTGGCGGTGACCGCGTCCATGTAGGCTGTTCCATCCAGGCCCGTGAGACGCACGTTGCCCTCGCTGAAGAGAGCCACGCCTTTGACGTTGTTGGTGTAGATGGTGGCATCGCCCTGGAAGCTGGTATCCCCTTTGATGTAGAGCGAGCCGGTTCCGGTCACCGAGCCATTCACGGTCAGGTTGCCGTCCACGTAGAGGTTGGTGTCGTCGAGGTTGAGGTCGCCGTTGATCACCAGGTCGCCGCCCTGGTAGTAGGCTCCGGCCGGCAGGTTGTTAGCCCCCAGCGGGTTGATGGAGGGAGCCGGATCGGAGGTGTGCTTGCCGATCTCCCCCACGATGTCCACTCGACCCAGGGCCACGGCAGTGGCCCCGACCTCGAAGCTGCCCGCCTGGTAGGCGGTGGGGTCGGGCCCGAAATCGATCGAGCCGGGGTCGTTGCTCACCGTGCGCACCGCGCCCGATACCATGGCCCGGTCGCCTGGGGAGGCTGAAACCCAGCGAATCACCCCGGCCGTGCTGTCGGGGCGGTTGGACTGCAGGTTGGCCTGGATCGACTGGGCGCCATCCATCAGGGTGCTGAGGCCTTCGACCACCACGTTGCCGCGCAGCAGGATGTTCCCGCCCGCCATCATTCCGGTGGTGTTCGAGGCGCTCGGGGCTCCGCCCACCATGGTTCGAATGCGGCGGGTGGCTCCGCCCACCTCGGCCGTGATCACCAGCTCGACGCAACCGGGTGGAATCTCGTGGCCCTGGCGATAACCGTCGACAGGCACGCCGCCAGTGAGGTTATTGACCGACTCATCCTCGTCGGGTCGGCCCGGGCCGGCATGGAAAGTGATCGTGTAGTAGCCATCGACCTGGCTGAGCTTCTTGCGATCGAAGCCTGCTTTCCAGTCGGCATCGGCGTCGATCTGGTTCAGCGCCTCCACCAGCCCGGCTTCGGCGGCATACAGGGCCGCCACGCGATTTCGGTAGGCCAGGCTTCGAGTGGACTGGGTGGTGGCCAGGAAGATCAGCATCTTCAGCATCATGAAGAGCACCAGGCCCATCAGAAGCACGACCACCAGAGCCGCTCCCCGACGCTTCATGTTTTCAGTATAACAAAGAAAACGCGCTCAACCCACCGGCTACTGCGAAGGCCACGTGTTCTCGGGTCGGATGTCAAAGTGACATTCGAAGGTCTCGGTTTCTCGCTTTTGACCGGTGGCAGATTCCAGGCCCGGTTGCCTCAGCACGATGTGCACCATCACGTTCTCGTCGACCGGGTCCAGCGTTACCGAGAAATGGAGCAGGTTGCGCGTGAGGATCTGGAAGACATCGGCGTTGGCACCGGGAGAGGCGGTCAGGGAGCCGAGAGTTGGACTCTGCATGGGTATCGGAAAAATGACTGGAGGAGCGGGGTTGGTGGGGATGACCTGCTTGCGGATCAGCTGGCCGAGCTCGGGGCGACCGGGAGGAGGGCTCTCTTCGGCATCGCTGCTGGTGGCATACCAGACCGTATAGCGGTTCCAGAGCGGCTTGCGAGTGTCATCGTAGTTGCTCGCATCGGTCCAGCTGTCCAGGCCCCCCATCGAAATCAGGTCGCGCTCGTTCAAAGGAGCGGTGGAGAGCGCACAGGTTCGGTCGAGCGCGCTGGCCGTTCGATAACTCGTCACCAACAGGTCGCGGCGCATCAGGGCAGAGATTCGGCGAGCTTCCGATTGAATTCCCTGGCGCACCACCAGTGTCCGAAAGTTGCGACTACCCAGTTGGAAGACCGTGAAGATCACCGTGGTCAGCAAGCCCAGGATGAAACACGAAGTCAGAGCCTCGACGATGGTCAGGCCGCGGCGGCACCTGATCATGGCTTGACGAACTGGTGGTAGTAAGCTCGGGACAGGGAGAGCGAGAGCCGTCCCGAGCCCTGCCGCACATTACTGGTGCTCTTGATGGGGGCGGCCACATCCGACGGCCACCAGACGACATCCACCGTCAGTCGCCACAGATCTCCCATGGTCTTGCGTTGAATTCGCTCGGCCTTGAAATGCTGCCAATACTCGATCCCGTTCATCTCGTCGTGCTGGTAGACATGGGTCGACTGGCTCTGGTTTTCCTCATACAAAGGCAGGTCCTCGGTGGTCGATACAGGGGGATTGCCCCCCCACCCCGGCGGACCGGAGCGCATGGCCTGGTCCATCCGACGCTGGGCCAGCAGAAGGCCGATGGTCTGGCTGCTCGACTTGGTCGAGGAAGCCATCAGTTTGGTGAAGACGGCCAATACAAAAACGACCACGACGCCGAGCAGACCGATGGCGACCACGACCTCGCCAACAGACAGGCCGACGCGTTCCCCACGCTTCTCCACGTCCTTGTTATATCACAAAATTCTCGGCCGAGTATGACGAGGTCGGAATTTTGTGCTACGAATATCATGGCAATAGTGTTCTGGGGAGGTGGCCGTGCGCGCCAGAGTCAAACGTCCACGAGGAATCGCCCTCATCATGGTTCTGACCATCCTCGGGGTGCTCGTCACTTTGTCCGGAGCTTTTGTGGGCATCAATCACTCCAACTTTGCCCTCATGGCTTCGGCAATGGACCAGGAGGAAGCCACCGCAGCGTGCTATACAGGCTATTTTTACGCCCTCTATAGTGTCGAGCATGATCGCAGATGGGGAAAAGACGTTCCCGGCTTTCTCAGCGGTTCCCAGCCCAGCGCAGCTGCCCTGGCTGAGGTGGCCAACCTGCTCGATGTCGAGGTGGTCAACCAGTTCACCCTCCGGTGTTATCCCAAGAATCCTGACGGAACCAGAACCGGTACCAGCCTGCTGCTCGAGGTGCGTAACAACCTCGCCAACGACTGGCTCGATGCTCCCACTCCGGGTCGCAATCCGATCCCGGCTGGCGGACCGTTTCCCGCTGTTCCGTGGAACACGCTGTTCATTCGGGTCACTGGCGACGCGGGCGGAGTGCAGAAGCGGTTGGAGAGCCTGCTGACCGCTGCTCCTCCCTTCGATGCGGCTGCGACGGCCAATGGCGACGTTTTGATCGAAGCCGACGACTCGGTGACCATCGACAGCAAAGACAAATACATCAATCAGTTGCGCAGCAAGTCCAGGCTCAATCTGACCCCCAACCAGGCGGCCACCGACAAGGTCCAGTTCCGCTGGACCGCTGACCCCTCGCTCGACGCCCTGCCGCGCAAAGGCCGGTTGTGGGCGCAGAACCAGATCTTCGTGGGCGGGCACGACATGTCCGACCCCAACCCGCTCACCAACAAGAAGGCCGAGGTCGAGGCTAACGCGGAAGGCCTGGTGGTTCCCAAAGCCTCCAAGAGCTTCACGATCCAGGACCTGAACATCAACGATTTTCGGATGGAGGATACCACCCCGAAGGCATCCATCAAGCCGGGCACCTGGAACTTTGGGCAGACCAACTACACCGTCACCTACGAGGTCAACAACGAGGTGACCGAGACGGTAGCGGTCCCGGTCTATGACGAGACCACCATCCCCCCGACTCTGATTGGCACCCAGGATGTGACCCAGACTCGAAGCGAGATCACCTCTGTCACCGATACCGTCTCCTATCCGGCCCTGGAGCGGAAGGTGGGCGGCTCGGTGGTCGAGACCTGGGTGCATACCGGGTCGGTCCCCGGAGCCGGGAGCACCTTTACGCCCCAGGTGGGCACGCCCGGCACCATCACCTCGATCACGCCTCAGGCGGCCGTCCAGTATGACGACGACGGGGTCATCGACCTGAGCCAGATCGCCACCGCCGCGCTTCCCGCCGGCGTCGGCGTCGATCATGTGCAACTCGACATCATGGAGGCCCAGTTCAACGTCGGGCAGAACCTGATTCTGGTCACCGACGGCAACGGGGACGGCACTCGGGACGGCGATTTCGGGCTGGCCTCCGAGGTCGGAAACATCGCCGGCCCGGGGACCGGTCGCGAGGTGGACGCTACCCTCAATCTCGGTGTCGCTCCCCCTCCGCCGCCCGCCGCGCCCAGCGGCCGCAGGCGACGGAGCGGGCCCCCCCCGCCGCCTCCTCCACTGCCCTCCAATGGTAAACCCAGTGCCATCATGGCCGGTGGAAACATCTCGGTGCGTGAGGTCCTGGGACAGGGCGCGCTGATGGCCGACCAGGACGTCACCATCCAGGGGACCGGCGAGATCTCGTCCGACCCGCTGGCCGGCATCGCCCTCTTCGCCGGTAGAGACGTTATCATCGACGCAAATCTGCTGAAGATCACCACGGCTTTGCCGCCGGCGACCGCTATCGATACCGCCTTCAAGGGTCTGGTCTATGCCGAACGGAACGTGAGGCTGCTCGACCCGGCCTATTCCAATCCCCGCAACATCACAATTGAAGGCGCGCTGGTGGCGCGCAGCGGGTTTATCGACATCCCAAAGGCCAACGCTGTGAAGCTGGTTTACGACCCGAGCTTCCTCAAGACCATGCTCAAGGATCGGCCCAACTACCAGATCCGTCTCGAGCGCCAGTCGTTCAACCTCTTCTAATGTGTTGAGCGTTTCGTGCTGAAGGTTTTGCCTCTCCTTCGGGGGCGCCTCCATACAAGTCTGTCGGCGCCAGTTACTGCAAAACCTTCAGCACTTCACTTTAATTAACGCTGCGTCCGTTAGGGCCGCAGAGCTCGCGGAGGGGCACGGAGCGTGGGCTCTCGGCGCCTTTCAATAAGGGTTAGCCGCCCTTGAGGAACCCCAGGACGCCCTCTTTCTTTTCCTTGGAGGGCTTCTTCTCTTTGCCGACCGGGGCGGGGGCGGCCTCCTTCTCGGGCGACGGGCCGACCGAGTCAACTGGCTCGCGCGGTTTGAGCGAGACCTCGCCGCAGGCTTCCACCTTGATCCCCGGGGCGATCTCGGCGGTGCTCATGACGGCCAGGTCGGGGATGGCCCGGTCGAGCAGGCGGCGCACGAACACCCGGGTGGGCGGGTCGGTGAACAGCACCGGAGGATAGCCCGCGTCCTCTCGAGCCCGGCGCACCGAGACCACGAAGTCGGCCGCCTCGTCGCGGGTGATGGCCAGCACCGGCCCGTGGCTGGTTTCTTGCACCGCTTTCATGAGCTGCCCTTCGGCCTCGCTCGACAGCGTCAGGCCGCGCAGGATGCCGTCTTCATTCAGGTTGCTCCAGCAGATCTGGCGGGCCAGTCCCATGCGGCAGAACTCCACCACCAGATCGGTACGGTCGAGCACATCGAGATGGTCGCCAGCCACCTCTAGAATCGTCACCAGATCACGCACCGAGACGCGTTCGGCCAGCAAAGCCCGCAGCACTTTGCGCACGTTACGAAGATGGCGGCGATCGGCCAGGAAGTCTTCCACCAGCACGGGGTGCGTGCTGCGCAGGCGCGAGATCAAATCGAAGGTTTCTTGCAGGCCCAGCAGATCGGGACAGGCCTGAAGGATGATGTGCTTGATGTGGGTCATCAAGATGGAAAGCGGGCCCAACACCATGCAGCCCGACTGGTCGGCTTGCTCGCGAAGCTCCTGGGCGATCCACTTGGCGTTCATGCGGTGCACCGGCTCTACGGCTGCCCAGCCCTCCAGGGCGCTCAGCGCGTCGTGCGGGCCCAGGGCCAGCAAACGGTCGAGGAACAGGTCTCCCAGCGCGGTGGGGGAGTCTTTCACCTTGATGAGGTATTTGTTGGGGTCCAGGCCCATGTTGTCGGAGATGCGCACCGAGGGGGTCACGATGCCGATCTCGCGGGCGACCTCCTCGCGCACTGCTTCGACCTTGGCCATCAGTGGGGCACCGTGCTGCGGGTCTGCCAGGGGCAACAAGGCTCGCCCCAACTCGACCACCAGGGGATCCTGGTATACGTAAGGGTCGGTTCCGGGCTCGGATTTGCCGTCAAAGTTGAGTTGCAGCTCGCCTTCCACGGCCCAGCCCTCGTTGACCAGCCGCATCAGGCCCTGCTGCACCTCGGCTTGAAGCTGGTAGTGGCTGCCCACGTACAAAAGCGCCTGCTCTTCCCCGCGGGTAAGCTTGATGTAGACCTGCTGGCCCTTCTCGTCGCGTCGCCAGGGGGCAAAGGGAGCATACAACTCGCCGATGCGGAAGAAACGCAGGCTCTCTTGCAGCTCTTCGGGGCGGTTGCGGGCCATGTCAGCTTTCCTCGCTGGCGGCCGGGCTGGGGGTGGATGGCGGCTCTTCGCTCGCGGCCGGCTCCGGGCTGGCCGGCGGCAGTTGGAGCGGGCCCTCGTGCACAATCATCTGCACCTTGCCCTCGGGGGAGGTTTTCAGCTGGAACCCGTACTTCTCCTTGAAGCGAGCGGCCAGGGCTGGATCGTCCAGCGTGGTCACGTTGCCACTCACGTTGAGTTTGGCGCTATCGAGCTGACTGAGCCTCTCAGAGCTCAGCGGTGCCTTGACCAGAATTCCCTGGTCCACCTGGGTGGGGCTCAACATCACAAAAAATGAGACCTCGGGCGATTTGATGCTGGCGGGTAGATCGGCCTCGTCCAGGCCGAGCAGCGCGGTTCCGCGTAGATTCTCCACTCGCTCGGGGATCTTCTCCTGGCCCTGGAATTCGACGTTGGCCAGCGGCGGGGCCGCCGACGAGGAGCAGCCGAGCACCAGAGTCAGGCTCAAAATCAAGCAAACAAGCGCCAAACGGGAAGCTTTCATAGCCCCTGCCTATTCCTGCCCACGGGGGTGATTCCTTTCAGCCGTCCCGCCAGACCGGCCACAGGAACAGCTTTTTGGCTCGCCGAAACAGGATAGCAATGGCAGAATTCTTGAGCCTGGAAGAGGCCGCCGTTCGACTGGGCATCACTGAGGGTACCATGCGGGCCTGGGTCAAGCGGGGCACCGCTCGTGTCACGCGGCGCGCGGGCGCCGATTGGATTCGCGAGCGCGAGGTCGAGCGCTTGCTGGAAGAACTCCCCCGCAACGGTGATGTCTTGAGCTCGGGCGAGAATCTCACCGCGGTGCGTGTGCCACCGCCGCCCCCATTGCCCGTCCCCACCTCCGCCCCCCCTGTCCTGGAGGTGGAAGACTCGGGCGGCTTCCTGACGTCTCGGCGTGAGCGTCTCGTGCCACGCAGCATCGAGGCCCCGGGCTCGTTCGAGCGACCGGCTCTGCAACTCCAGCGACCGGCCAGCAGCGAAGCGGACGAGCTTCGGCGCGAGCTTGAGGGCGTTCGCCAGCGGGCCGAGGAGGCCGAGGCCCGCGAGCAAACCCTGGAAGAGCGCTTGCGCAGTCGCGATCGCGAGGTAGTCGAGTTGCAGCATCAGCTCGAGGCCGCCCTGGTGGACGACCGGCTCGAAGAGATGGAGGCTCGCCTCTACGAATCCGACCGGATCATCGAAGGTCTTCGCGACGAGCACAAGCGCCTTCGCGAGGAGGCGGCTCTGAGCGAGTCGCTGCAGCAGAAAGCGCTGGCAGAGCTCGAGAATCTGCGCATCGACATGAACCGCATGCGCACTGAGCGCGATCGCCTGCGTGATGGCCAGATTTCCCTCAACGAGCTGGAGAAGCAGGTCGAGGAGGCCATTCGCGACCGGGACAGCCTGCAGGCCACTCTTGAGCAGATGGAGGCCGAGACGCAGAAGGCTCTCGAACGGGCTCGCAACGAGGGTGAGACTGCCCGCATCCTGCAAGCCCGCGTTGGAGAGCTGGAGGAAGAGCTCTCTCGCACCCGGGGTGCTCTGCGTCAGCTCGAGGTCGACTACGCCAGCATGAAGGGCGAGATGACCGAGCTCGATGAGCTCGAGAACCTGCGCGAGGACCTGCGCACTCTGCAGAAGACTGCACTCAAGCTGGAAACCGAGCGTTCCCGATTGATCAACGACGCGGCCAGTTTGCGCTCGGAGTCAGAGGATGCCCGCAAGCGCATCCAGGAAGCCGAGGAGCGACGGGCTCGGGCCGAGGACGAGGTCAAGAGCCTGCGTCAGAAGTTCCACGAAGAGCTGCGCCAGGTGGAGGAGCGCTACGCGCGGGCTCAATCTCGAGTCGAGACGCTCGAGGGCCATATGCAGTCGGTTGAAAAGCGCCAGGAAGACCGCGCAGCCTCGATTATGGAGGAGAACCGCCGGCTGAAGGATGAGCTGAAGGGCTTCCAGCTTCGGTTGCAGGCCGAGCCGGTCATCCCCGTTGGAAGCATCGAGGATACTCGCGTGCTGATGAATCGGGTGGCCGAATTGGAGTCGGCCATGGAAGAGAAGGACCGTGTGGTCGAGCAGGCTTTCCACGACCGCAGCGAGCTGCGCAACCAGCTGGAAGCGTACAAGCAACACTTCTATGAGCTGCAGCAACGCTACGAGCGCGAGAAGAGCGAGTGGTCCAACCTGGTGGCCCACGAGTTCCAGCGGCGCGGCAACGAAACCATGATGATGCAGCAGCCTCCGCCGCCCGATCCAAAGTCGACCAAACCTAAAGGCTGGGGACTATTTCGCCCCCGTAGCGACACCTGAGCTCGCGCTGGTTCGCTGTGGGGGCTTTGTTGGCGGCACTGGGGGTGGCCGCAGGGGCCTTCGGGGCCCACGGCCTGAAGCACCACCTTTCCCCGGAGCGCCTGGCCATCTACGAGACTGCTGCCCGCTATCACCAGTGGACCGCGCTCGGCCTGATGCTGGCAGCTCGTTCTCCAGGCCGCGCCCTGTTGCTGGCTGGCGGATTGATCTTCTGCGGCAGCCTCTACCTGCTGAGCCTCACCGATCAGCGGTGGCTGGGCGCGGTGGCTCCGGTCGGGGGCTCGCTGTTGATCGCCGGTTGGCTGCCAGTGGCCTGGGCGGCCTTCAAAGAGCGACCGCTTACCTGATGCGGGCTTTCCCGTTGGGCTCGAGCACCAGCGTGGTGGCGGTGATCAGGTCAACCTCGCGCCATTCGAGCTTATTGCCCTTCTCGTCATGAGCTTGCACGTTCCACTTGGGAGACTTGTTCTCGGTATCGAACATGACCAGCCGATCCTGGCCGGTGGCCAGGGTCTGAGCGCGCAGCAGGTCTTCGCTCCACTCCTCGGTTTCGATGGGAGCTACCCGCAGGTCTCGTAGCTCCGCTCCGGTGCGGTTGAGGAGCAAGAAATCCTGGTCGTCGGCGAGAGCCGGGACAGCCCACAGGCACAGAATGAACGCTGTAATGAAAGCCTTTCGCATCATGCCCGGCCTTTCGGGAGGGGCCGCGCCTTCCCTGCGGGAACCGCTCGGGATACCCCGCTGGGCAGATTAGAGAAGGGGGAACCTGCTTTGCTCGAGCTGATACCCGATCGAAAAGGGTTGGCCAGCGACCAGCCCTGCACCGTGGACCTGCTGGTTCGGATCCAGCCACCCATGCCGACCAGTCAAGGACGCACCCTGTTGAACCTGACGTTGGTGCTCGACCGCAGCGGCTCGATGGCGGGCCCGAAACTCGAGCTGACTCGACAGGCAGCTGCCCTGGCGGTTCAGTCACTCTCGCCCGAGGATCGTTTTGGCGTGGTGCTTTTTGATGACCGGGTCGACACGCTGGTGCCTTCGGATTTTCTCAAAGATAAGCCCGGGGTGGTCAAGCTGATCGAGGGTGTGAACGCCGGCGGCTCCACGGCGCTCTTTGCCGGCTGGCAGTCGGGCGGCGATCAGGCTCTCAAAGGGGTGGAAGCCCGCCGGGTCAACCGGGTGGTGCTGCTCACCGATGGCCAGGCCAACGTGGGCGAGACCAACCCCGACGCCATCTGCCACGCCGTGCACAAGCTTGCCGAGCAGGGGGTGCAGACCACCACCGTCGGTTTTGGCCGCGACTACAACGAGACGCTGCTTCGCTCGATGGCCTCGAGCGGGGAGGGCAACCACTTCTTCGTGGAGCGACCCGACCAGTTGCCCTCGTGCTTCGAGGCCGAGTTGGGCGGGCTGGTTGCGACTCTGGGCCGCAGGGTGCGCCTGGAGCTCAAGCCCTTGCAGTCGGGCGTGGTGGTGGAGCCGCTGGCCGACCTGGAGAAGCATCCCGACGGCGGTTACAAGCTGGCCGACCTGGTGGCTGGCTGGCCGATGGAGCAGGTGTTCCGCGTTACCGTGCCAGCCCAGACCGGGAAGAATCCGCCCATTGAAGTGCTGCTCTCCTGGGAAGACGTTACCAGGAGTCGTCCGGCGAGCCTGGTTGTGGCCTTGAAGCTTCCCCGGATGACCTTTGCCAGGCGTCAGTCTCTGCCTCTGGATCGGGACGTGGAGCTGCAGGTGGGCGTGGCCATGGCTGCCCGAGCCCGCCTGGAGGCCATGGACGTGATGCGCCAGGGCGACCGTGCGACCGCCACACGCATCTTGCGTAGCGCGCTGACCAGTTACAAGCTGCCCGACCTGCAGCGGGCCGAGCTCGAAGACCTGGCCCGAACCACCGAGCGCGGGGATACCACCTCAAGTCTCAAGAAGGGCACCATGCAGAGCTATTCCTACAGCAGGGGCAGCGTGACCTTGTCGAGCATGGGCGGCATCATCAAGCTGATGAAGTACCTTGGGAACGGTATTGATCTTGCTCGCGGCCCGCTCTTCACCGAGCTGCCTTCCGAGGGCGACCGGCCCTGGAGCCGGGTGGCCGGGATGCTGACCGGTCTGTATCACGGCGAGCGCCAGGGACGCCCGGCCGGGGCCGTGCGCGGTGAAGCCTCGGTGCTGACCGCCATGACCTTAACCAGCATCGGCCTGGACAAGCTTGACGACCCGTCCCTCATGCTGGGCAGCATGTTCGAGCCTTTCGACCTGGCGAAGGTGTTCGTTAACGCGCCGGTGGACGAGCCAGGAGGAGGGTTGCGAGCTCTGCGGGCCACCTTCGATGCCAACAGAGGGCTCTTTTACGACGCCCGCTCGGCCGGTTGTGGAGCCCTGCAGCGCGTGGCGGCCTTTCTGGCCCCGCACGCGAGTTGTCCGATGGGCAAGCCCATGTCCGCTCTCTGGGTGGATGTGACCTTCGGCAGCGCCCTGACCCACAACGAGACGGCCGCGCTGGCGGCCAGTCTGGGCTGGGCCGGCATCCTGTGGGATTTGCTGGCCTCCCCGGCTCCGCCCCCGGGAGACTGGTATCTGACCACCTTCCTCAACACCGTGCGAGAGCTGGAGTTGGAGAAGGAGTATGTCTGTCGGACCGGCCGGTTGGACGGTTGGAAAGGCAAGCTGTCCGACTTCGTGCGCGAGGCCGTGGAGCAGGCGCGCGCCGAACGGCAGCCGGCCGAGCTGGCCCTTGAGTCCTGGGGGCAGGGAACCTATCTTTTTGAAGTCCTGCCTGGCGTGCTCTACCTGCTCGAGTGCCTGGGCCACGATCCGGCCGCGGCACTGGCTGCAGCGCCGGCTGGAGGCTGGATGGGGGCCCTGGTGGGAGCAGCCGTGGGAGCGCTGCACGGGACAGGAGTTGACTGGCATCTCGAGCCCGATCAACACGACGCGCTGGAGGAGGCCCGGGTCCGCTTCGGCTACGCCTGAGGGCGCACGAGCCGGGTAGCGATCAGCCCGGCGAAGCATTCCTCGCCCTGGAAGAACCAGCCCAGATGCACCTGACATTCCTGGCACAGGGCATAAGACCAGGCGTAGCCGGGGAACCAGGTATCCATGGTCGTTGGAGCTCCGGTGCGCAGGGCCCCCGGAGCCTGCCGATAGCACAGCAGGTGGAACGAGTATCCGGCCGGGTTGCGAAAGGTGTGCTCGTGAGCACCCTGGACCTCGATTGCCTGGCGGAGGCTCGTGATGGCGTGCGAGCAGGCCCGGCAACGCACGCTGGGGTCTGGCAGCGGGGCGGGCTCGGGCTTGAGGTCGGCGGTGGTGGTCGGTTCAATCACGCAGGGGAGATACTTGTCCGCAGCGGCCCGGTCTCCTACAAGTCCCGCGCAGCCCTCGCCTGTGAAAGCGCTGGAACGGTGCCAGGCGCGGTAAGTCCAGGTTTTCCGGTCTGAGCATCGAAACGACCAGCGATGAGGGCGATTCTTCTCGGGCTCACCCTGGCCACGCTGGCCCTGGCCGAAGTGCCTGCCGGCCAGCCTCCTCGCGACGCGCGCGAGGCCTTCGCCGGAGCCACTCAGGTCTTTCTGGGACGGGTTACGGCGGTGGGCAAGGACAAGCTCGGGTATGAATCGCAGGCCACGGTGGCCGTCGAGCGCACCTTGAAAGGTGACCGCAAAGGCACGGTCCTGGTCTCGGGGGCCGGTGGGTCTACTCATCCGGCTCGCCTGTTTCAGGTGGGTGAGGTGCTGCTGTTCTACCTTGCGGACGACCTGCGAGCTGACAGCTACCTGCGCCGGGTCGTGAAGGGCGAGCAGATCAAAATGGATCTCAAGACGCTCGGTTTGTAACCATTTTGCGCTGAGGAGGGCGCTACCCGTGGCGTCGTCGAATTGTATCAGTTCAGCCTTGCGAAGAGGAGACTGACCTGCATGAGTTTGGTCAACAACGCCAACCCATTTCTCGGCGGAAACCTCTATCAGCCTCCCGTGGGTGGGGCTTACGGCGGCGCCGGCGCAGGCCCCCTGGGTGGGGCAGCCGGGGCGGGCGCTCTGGGCGCGATGTCGCCGGCCGCGCTGCTGCCTCTGATTCAGCAGTTGCTGGGAGCTTTGCAGCAACTGTCGCAGGGCTGGGGCGGCTACCAGGGCCAACAGCCTCCGCTGGGTCAACAACCTGGTCAAGGCGGGGGCGGCCATAACTGTGGTGGCAAGAAGGGCGGCGGGGGAGGAGCGCCCGCTCCCGCACTGGGCGGGTTTGGCATGCCGTCCTTCGGCGGCTTTGGCGGCGGCGGCCAGCTGGGCGGGTTTGGAATGCCGTCCTTCGGCGGCTTTGGCGGTGGCCAGCTGGGCGGGTTTGGCATGCCGTCCTTCGGCGGCTTTGGCGGCGGCCAGCTGGGCGGGTTTGGCATGCCGTCCTTCGGTGGCTTTGGCGGCGGCCAGCTGGGCGGGTTTGGCATGCCGTCCTTCGGTGGCTTTGGCGGCGGCCAGCTGGGCGGGTTTGGAATGCCGTCCTTCGGTGGCTTTGGCGGCAACAACGCCTTCTTTGGCCCAACCCCTCAAATCGGCGGCTCGCTCTTTGCCGGGCCGGGATTTGGCTCGGTTCCGTTCTTCGGCGGCATGACCCCGTTCGGGTTCGGCGCCCAGGGTGGCTTCAGTCCCGAGCAGCTCCTGTTCGGCGGAGGCACGCCGTTCTTCAGCATGGGTGGCGGGGGCAACTCCTTTATCGGCCCGCTCGGCCCTCAGATCCCGCAGCCCTTCTTCAACGCCCCTCCGGGCGCCAGTCTGGGCCTCGGTTTGCCGCTGGCGCTGCAGACCGCCTTCCAGGGTCGAACGCAGCTCCCGCCGTTCTTCATCGGCTAGAAATCCGGCCGCAAACCCCCTGTGTTGTCGGAGGGACCTCCGCCACCACAGGATATTGTCAGACTCGAACGAGGCTCTGACGCGCTGGCGGCATTTTTACCGCCGTAGAGGTAAAAAGCATCGGGAAAGACCAGGATTCTGGCTTTAGATGGCGAAAATAGCCGCTATGACGGTAATTCCCCCCCTCTCTGAACTGGTTCGACTCCATCGCAAGGCGGCCGGCTTGAGCCGCAACGACCTGGCCGCTCTGGCGGGCGTGGGCAAGACCGTCCTCTACGATCTCGAGCACGGCAAGATGACGGTTCGCCTGGACACCCTGCTCAAGATCCTGCGAACCCTCAACATCACCGTTCATTACGATAGCCCTCTG
>JAANMV010000767.1_pt1 | contig 38777 bp, 27 predicted proteins | sample 7279661 | NCBI WGS metagenome assembly JAANMV01 (sample SAMN14094540, study PRJNA606508) | bioreactor metagenome | isolation source: A lab-scale SPAN reactor treating ammonium-rich wastewater day 121 | place: Ireland: Galway | collected 2017-05-16
GATCCCGGTACACTGCCGCACCCGGCACTGCTCGACGCCTGCTTCCAGGTCGCCGCAGCAGCAATCGAACAAACGGGGAACACCGCAGCCTGGCTGCCCGCCGCGGTCCAGCGTTATGGAGTCGGCACGGAGGCAATCGATCCAACAGCAACGCTCCGTGTTCACACCGCCGTTCGTATGGAAGACGCATCCGACGAGAGTCGGCGGACGATCGATGTGACTGTTTTCGACCTCGCAGGGCAAATCGTGGCCAGGGTCACAGGACTTAGGGTGCAGCGAACGCTATCCCGAGCCAATGCGACCGAAGCCACTACAATCGGTGCAGGCCATCCAGCCACCGCTACCGCGAAAATCGCCGGCAAGAAGAGTGCGGGGGTTGCGGACAAATTGGCGGATGAAGTCAGGACTGCCACGCCCGATGCTCGCGAATCGCGACTGCTCGATTACTTAACCTATCGTTTGGTGGAACTCACCGAACTGGAGATCGCGGAGATCAGTGTGGACCGTCCGCTGGATTCGCTTGGCCTGGATTCCCTGATGGCGTTTCAGCTTCGAGATGAATTGCTTGAGCACCTTCACTTGGATGTGCCGCTGGAGATGTTTCTGCAGAACTTGACCTTGCGAGCGATGGCTGCGCGGTTGGCGGCCGACATGAACGGCGCCGCAACGGTGAAATGCACCTCGGACCAGGGCGAGCCTGTCGGAGATTGGGTGGAGGGCGCCTTATGAACATGGAACAATTGAACCAGCGGCTTCAAGAACAGGGCGTGCAGCTCTGGGTCGACGGCGGGTTGTTGCGATTTCGAGCGCCCGGCAACAAGCTCGAGCCGGCGTTGCTCACCGCGCTGCAAAGGCACAAGAAGGACCTGATCGCGCAGCTCCAGCCCAAAGTGGATGCAGCCGCCTCGATCGAACAGCCATTAACCGTAGGACAGCAAGCGCTGTGGTTTTTGCATCAATCGGCGCCGACCAGCCCTGCCTACAACGTGGCGTCGGCGGCAAGAATCCAGTCGCCGATCAACGTGGAAGCGATGATTCGCGCGTTTGAAACACTCGTTTCGCGGCACGAATCGTTGCGAACCACGTTCGAATCGCGTCACGGTGATCCGATTGCCCGAGTGGCCCGCCAAGGCCAACTGGACTTCCGCCAAATCGACTCGAGGAATTGGGACGAAGATCGACTGCGACAAGAGGCCAAGGCCGAGTACGAGCAACCGTTTCCATTGCAGAGCGGCCCGCTCCTGCGTGTCCGGTTGTTTACGGTTGCTCCCGACGACCACGTCTTCTTGATGGTCTTGCACCACATCGTTTTCGACGCCTGGAGCCTTTGGCTGTTGCAAGACGAGTTTCGCACGTTGTATGCGCAATATGCCGCGGGCGAAGTGGGCTTGCTGGCCGCCCCCGCGGGGCGTTACGGCGATTACGTGCGGCATCAACAACAATTGCTGGCGAGCAGCGAAGGCGAGCGTTTGTTCCGCTATTGGGAAACACGCCTAGCTGGCAATCCGCAGCCACTGGAGTTGCCACTGGATCGGCCTCGTCCTAACCGCTCACTGCTTCACGGCGGCAGTCTTCATTTTCGCTTGCCTGCCGAACTGTCGAGCCAACTCAAGACTTTGGGACGGGCGCACGGCGCAACACCGTTTGCCACGCTGCTGGCGCTCTTCAAAGCCCTGCTGTACCGCTACACGGGGCAGCCCGATTTCATTGTGGGCACCACGACCGCCGGTCGTACCCGGCCGGAATTCAATCGCGTGGTGGGCTATTTCGTGAATTCGCTGCCCATTCGCAGCCAGGTCGACGCCGCAACCACATTTGCGGATTATCTTTACCAGGTGAAGGGCCGGGTGCTCGAGGCACTGGAGCATCAAGAGTATCCGTTCCCGTTGATGGTCGAGCGGATCGTCCGGGGCCAAGGCGGCGCCCGGCCGTTGTGCAATGTGATGTTCGGGCTGCAAAAACCGCAACAGTTTCAAGAGGTGGTTCGCCTGTACGATGAACAAGGCAGCCAGGTGGACTGGGGCGGCTTGAACCTCGGCCGGTTCGAACTGGACCAGCAGGAAGGCCAGTTCGATCTCACCTTAGAGATGATGGAAACCGCCGATTCGTTCCACGGCACGCTCAAGTACGACGTGGAATTGTTTGACGAAGCCACCGTGCAGCATCTGGCGGAGCACTACCTGCGGCTTGCCGCGGCCGTGGTCAACGATCCGCAGCGGCCGCTCGACGATTACGCCTTGGTCGACGATGCGGAGCGCGCCGAGTTGTTGCGATTGGCTTGCGCCGAGCACGTGCCGCCCCCCGATTCGCCGTTTCCGCATCGGCTGTTCGAAACGCAGGCGGCTCGGCAACCTTCGGCGGTTGCGGCTGTGGCAGGCGACACGGCATGGACGTTTGCCGAACTCAACGCCCGCGCGAATCGACTGGCCCGGCAGATGGAAGCCGCGGGCCTGGCACCCGGCGATCGCGTGGCCTGTTTGCTCGACGGCGGATTGAATACGGCCGTTGCCCTGTTGGCGACCTGGAAAGCCGGTGGCACGTACGTGCCTTTGAACGCGAGCGATCCCACTGCCCGGCTTCAGCAAATGCTTGCCGATTGCCAGGCCAAGCTGGTGCTGGCATTGCCGCGGGCCGACGACGAACCGGGCTGCGCCCAGCCGCCGCCGACTCCGCGCTGGTTGCGGCTGGTCGAGGGTCAACTGGTTGGCAGCGACGCCAATTTGGACGAACCCAATGGTGCTCGGCTACAAGACGCGGGGCCGCCGTCGTTTTCCGCCGAGCAGCCGGCGTACATTATTTACACCTCGGGTTCCACCGGAGTGCCCAAGGGGGTGTGCGTCTCGCATCGGGCGTTGGCGGAACATTTGACAAGCATTTGCGCTGCATTTGAATACACCCGCGACGATCGCGCGCTGCAGTTCGCCAATACCACGTTCGATCCTTCGCTCGAACAAATGCTGGCTCCCTGGATGGCTGGCGGCAGCGTCGTATTTCGGGGCGGCGAGCTGTGGACACCTGCCGATTTGTGGGACTGCGCCCGCCGACATCGCCTGACGATGATCAACCTGCCGCCAGCTTATTTTGCCGAGTGCAGCGAAGCGCTCGACCGAGGAGAAACCTTGCCCGACAGCCTGCGGTTGGTGATCGTCGGCGGAGACGTTTTTCCGCTGGCCGCGCTCGACATTTGGCGCGGTCGGCCGGTGCGATTGCTCAACGCTTATGGCCCCACCGAGGCGGTCATCACGGCCAGCCTGTTCAACGTGGCGCACTATCAGGCGCCCGGTCGCATGCCCATTGGCCGCACGCGAGCGAACTTGAGGGCGTATGTGCTCGATCGCCAGGGGCGCTTGGCGCCGCGAGGCGTGGCGGGCGAATTGTGCCTGGCGGGCACGTCGCTGGCCAGCGGCTATTTGAACGACGTGTCGTTGACGGCCGCGCGGTTCGTGTCCGACCCGTGGGTAGCCGGCGAGCGGATGTATCGCACCGGCGACCTCGTTCGCTGGAACAACCAAGGCGAGTTGGAATTCTTGGGTCGCAGCGATCGCCAACTAAAGATTCGGGGGTTCCGGATCGAAACCGGCGAAATCGAAGCCGCGCTGGCGAGTTGCCCGGGGGTGCGCCAAGCGGTGATTCAAGTGGTTCGCGACACCTCGGGCGAAGCAGCCTTGGCGGCCTGGATTGTGCCCTGCCGGGAAGATGACTACGGGTTGCGCGATGAAACGACACCCATGGGGGCGCCTTCGGTAAATTCCGTGCAAGCCTTTCTGCGGACCCGTCTGCCCGCATACATGGTTCCGCAATACATCGAGTTCATGAATCAATTTCCGGTCAACGCCTCTGGTAAAATCGACCTAGCGGCCTTGCCCGCGCCCCAGATCTCGGCCCGCAGCCGGTCGTATACGGCACCTCGGTCGGCCGTGGAGCAAACCTTGGCGGAAATTTGGAGCCGCATCCTCGATGTGGAGCGAGTGGGCGTGAATGACGACTTTTTTGAATTGGGGGGAGCATCGCTGAAAAGCATGCGGATCGCGGCGGCAGTTGCCGAGGCGGGGTTGGTGGTGCGCGACGGAGCATTGCGGCCGGAATTGATTTTCGAGTATCCCACCATCGGCGAACTGGCCACGCAACTCACCTTGAGCAACCCCGCGTGAGCAACAACGGTTGATTCCGATTCGTTAACTGATATCGCCGGCGAGAACCCGGCGTACGTTTAGATCGAAAGTTCCCGGACATGGCGACGATTCCATTTTCCTCCGACAACCGACCGATGATCTGCCCCGCTCAGGCCGAATCGAGCGGTGTCCAACCATTGCCGCTGTCGCCCTCGACGAATGAGGACCCTAGCGTGACCGGAAACACCAACTCGCTCATCGAGAGCATTGGCGTTTATCTGCCATCGCGGCGCGTTTCGACCGCGGAAATTTTGGACGGATGCGCGAGTCGCATTCGGGTGCCATTGGAGCGTCTCACCGGCATCAAGTTCCGCCGCCGCGTCGAACCCGGAGAGTTTTCGATCGATCTGGCACGCAAAGCACTAGCCGATTGCCTGAAAGCCAGCCGTTGGCAGCCAAGCGATTTCGATTTGATTGTCTGCACCAATATTTCGCGATACGACGGCGAACGCCGGGTATCGTGCGAACCATCGACGGCTTACCGGCTGCGCACCGAATATGGGCTGACCAGCGCCATCGCCTTCGATTTGAGCAACGCCTGCGCTGGCATGTGGAGCGGCGTGTATTTGGTGGACGCGATGATTCGGGGAGGCATTATCCGCCGGGGCCTGGTCGTCAGCGGCGAGTACATCACCCATCTCACCGATACGGCGCAGCGCGAAATCGTGGACTACATGGACCCGCAACTGGCCTCGCTCACCTTGGGCGACGCCGGCGTGGCGGTCGCTCTCGAGGCTTCGCCGTCGCCGCAGTATGGCTTCCATCGCATCGAAATGTACACGCTGAGCAAGTACAGCAAGTGCTGCATTGCCAAGGCCATTTACAACAACAATGGCGTGGCCGCGATGTACACCGACGCCATCAAGGTCACCGCCGCCGTGGTGCCGCACGCCGTAACCCATGCCGAGAGTCTGCTGCGGCGGTTGGGCAAACCGCTCGATCGCGTCGATCATTTTGTGCCGCACCAAACGTCGCAGCTTTCCATGTTCGACGCGATCAAGGAAATTCAATCCCGTTTCAACTACGATCTGACAGAGCGGTTGATCAATAATCTGCCCGAACGCGGCAACACCTCGAGCACCTCGCACTTTCTGGCCCTTCGCGACGCCATTCTCGAAGGACGCGTTCGCACGGGCGAAAGTATCATGTTCTGCATTTCGGGATCGGGACAGACGACAGGCACGGCGCTGTACACCTGCGACAACCTGCCCGAGCGGATGCAGGCCGCGACCGATGCGGCGCTGTCCAACCGATTGGGGGTCGATGCCGGACTGGCATTTCCCGTGCGCCTGGCCATCGACTCGCTGGGCTGCTTCGATCCGGACACCCCCGAGCAGGCCGACACCATTGCCATGCTCACGGCCGCCGCCAACGCATGCTTGCGCCAAACTTCTTTGCCGAAAGAGAAAATCGACGCCCTGATTTCCGTTGGCGTATATCGCACCGACTTCATCATGGAACCGGCCCTGGCGGCGCTCGTCGCCGGTGAACTGGCCATGAACGACGATCGCGAGCCCGACGACGAAGACAAGACATTCGCCTTCGATCTCAGCGTGGGCGGAGTCGGATTCCTGCAGGCGTGCTTTGTCGCAAGCGAACTCGCCCGGGCCGGATCGATTGAGACCGCCATGGTGCTGGCCTCGGAAATTGAGAACAACCGCGAGTACGCGCCCGACCGATTGTTGGGCGTGCGCGAGACTGCCACGGCGGCGATTTTACGCGAGTCGGCCGACGGCGAGTCGGGGTTTGCGGCGTTCCGCTTCCGCTATTTCCCCGAGCATGTGGCCGCTATCGATACCTATGGCACTTGGGACGACAACGGCCATCCCTATCTGGCCATCGAGCGCGCGGACAACCTCCACCAGTTGTACCTGGACTGCATGGAAGTGGCCGTGCAAGAGTTTCTGGACGAACAGGGCCTGGAGCGGACGGACATCGCCTGGCTGGCGCCGCCGCAGATTTCGCCCTCGTTTGTCTCTGCCGCGGCCCAACGGTTGGACTTCTCCTCGCGCCAGACCGTGAACATCGCGGCGCCGAGCCTCGACCTGTTTACCTCTTCTACCCCGCTGGCCCTGCGGCATCTGCAATCCGAGAGTCGGGCCCAAAGCGGCCAACTGGCATTACTGCTGGAAGTGGGCGCCGGCATTCAAGTAGCCTGCGCGCTGTACCAATTCTAACGCGGCATCCCTCTCAACGCGATTGAGGTCGAAACGAGACATTTCGAGCATTTTTGCAATGAATCCCTACGATTCGCCCTCTCTCTTGCCGCCCGACGAACGAGCCCTCCCAGGGCCGCCAATCTGATCGCCGGCAGACAGTGGCTGCGTGGCCGCTGGGTAGCCGCAATCATCCTCAATGCCATCGGTTTCGTTGTCGTTATGGTTCCAGAGTGGATCCGCGCGGCCGCCATCGAGTCTGTCTGAATCGTGACATAGCATTTGCCAGGCACGATTCTCCCCCAGTCCGTCCTTCGCCCTCCCTGACGTTTTCCGCCGCCGCTGGTATAACATATTCCAGAGCAATAAGCGGGCACTTCACAAATCCCCAGACTTCTCCATGTCGATTGCCATTGGCCGGCGAGCCCCCGATTTCAGCCTGGAATGCGTGGAGGTCGGCATCCACGAAGTATTTCGTCGAACCTTGGACAGCTATCGCGGCAAGTGGCTGATCCTGTTGTTTTATCCGCGTGATTTTTCCTTTGTTTGTCCTACAGAGTTGATCGCCTTCAGCGCGCGGATCGGCGACTTTCAACGGCGTCACGGCCAACTGCTGGGTGTTAGCATCGATTCGATTGACTCTCATCGGCGTTGGCTCGCCACCCCGCCCGAAGCCGGCGGCGTGGGCCCGCTGCGATTCCCGCTCGCGACCGATGCCGACGGCCAGGCGGCTCTGGCGTACCAGGTGTGGAACGAGCAAAGCGAACTTCCCAGCCGCGGGTTGTTCGTAATCGATCCCGAAGGAGTGCTCCAGTACTACGTGGTGCATAACCTGAACGTGGGCCGCAACGCCGACGAAGCTTTGCGGGTGCTGGAAGCGCTGCAGTCGGGCGGGCTGTGCCCCGCGGGCTGGACAGCCGCCGATGGCACGGTGGACGTGGAGCGAATGCTCCAGCCTGGCCGGGTGTTGGCGCATTACCGCATCGAGCAGGTGCTGGGCCGCGGCACGTTCGGGGCAGTGTTCAAGGCGCACGATCTGCGGTTGGAACGCACCGTTGCCTTGAAAGTGCTGAAACGCACGGCGGAAGAATCGCGCGTGGCCTTGCTGAACGAAGCCCGACTGGCCGCCCGTGTCGACCATCCGGCGATTTGCACCATTTACTCCGTCGACGAACACGATGGATTGCCGGTGATCGTCATGCAATTCGTGGACGGTCGCCCGCTCTCGGCGATGATAGGCGATGGCATTTCCGCCGACGTGTTTCGCAGCCTGGCGATCCCCATAGCAGATGGCCTGGCCACGGCGCACCGCCAGGGCGTGGTGCATGGTGATCTCAAACCGGCTAACATTCTCGTTAACGAGCAAGGGCAACCTTGCCTGGTCGATTTTGGATTGGCCGCCGGACAGCGGCACGCCCAACGGCGCAACGAGGCAAGGCCCGTTCCGGCCAACGCAGATGATTTCGATGTTGCGGCTACCCTGGATGGCATGCCCAGCGCTGCCGCGATTGGCAACTCGGGCGGTACAGCCGCAGACATGGCGGAAACGCTCACCGTGGGCGCGCCGATCAGCGGGCTTTCCGGCACGCCAGCTTACATGTCGCCTGAACAGGCGGCGGGGCTTGCACCCGGCAGCGCCAGCGATGTGTTCTCGCTGGGTCTGGTATTATGCGAAATGCTGTCGGGCAGAATGGTGTTGCACGAAGAATCGTTGCTGCATCTGCTGGCATCGCTCGATCGCGACGATATTTCCGCGCGGGTGCCCTCCGAGGCGGGGCCACTGCAAGGATTGCTGCGGCGCATGCTCCAGCGCCATCCTGCCGACCGGCCGACAGCCAACGAGGTCTGGCAAGCGCTGCAGGGGTGAAGGTCGGAACCGCCGTTGCGCAAGATCGGTTCAAGGCAAGTTGCTGGCCTGCGGTTGTTCGAGTTCGCCAAGCACCTCGTTCAAGATCTCAACAGCCGTTCCGGCTTGGGCTTCGTTGACAACCAGCGGAGGACATAACCGAATGGCGCTTTGTCCACATGGCAGCAGCAACAGCCCTTTGTGAAAGCAGCGTTGAATGACTTCATTTCGTGCTTTCGCCGCGGGTTCTTTGGTGTGGCGGTCATTTACGAGTTCTATCGCCAACATAAGTCCCCGGCCGCGCACGTCCCCGACCTGAGGGTGCAAATCGGCCAGCGGACCCAACCGTTCCAGCAGAAATTCGCCGACCTTGGCAACGTTGTGCAGCACTTCTTCTTCCAAAAGGGCGATGGTTTCGAGCGCCGCAGCACAACAAATGGGATTGCCGCCAAAGGTGCTGGCATGGGAACCCGAGGGCCAATCCATGATTTCTTCGCTGGCCACAATTGCCCCCAGCGGCATGCCCGATGCAATGCCTTTGGCCAGGCAAATGATGTCAGGCACAATTCCCCAATGTTCGCTGGCGAACATCTTGCCGGTGCGGCCCATGCCCGACTGAACTTCATCGAGTACATAGAGTATTCCGTGCCGCTCGGCCAATTGCTTGAGCTCTCGGTGGAAATTCGGGGGAGGAACGACGTACCCACCCTCGCCTTGAATCGGCTCGACGACAATCGCCGCCACTTCCTCAGGCGGCACAAACTGCGGAAACAACACTCGTTCCAAGAACCGCGCGGGGGCTTCGCCCACGTCGCCAAAGGCGGCGTCGTATTGTGGGCGATAGGGGTTGGCATAACCCACGTGATAAACGTCGGGCATCAGCGGACCAAAACCGCGCCGCTGCACGCTCTTGCTGGCGGTGAGCGCCAGCGAGCCCAGGGTGCGACCGTGAAACGAGCCTTGGAACGCGATCAGCTTGGATCGCCTGGTATGAAAGCGAGCCAGCTTGATGGCGGCTTCGACGGCCTCGGTGCCCGAGTTGGTGAACAGCACCCTCCGCTGCCGCTCGCCCGGCGCCAATTGGGCCAACTTCTCGGCAAGTTCGGCCTGGGGGTTGTAATAAAAGTCGGTGCCCGACATATGCATGAGCTTGCACGCTTGCCGCTGTATGGCGGCAACCACACGAGGGTGGCAATGCCCCGTGGTGCAAACGGCGATGCCCGCGGTGAAATCCAGAAACCGGTTGCCGTCGACGTCTTCGATGACTGCCCCGGCGCCGCGTTCGACGGCCAAGGGATAAACCCGGGTGTATGAAGGCGACGTATGACGCTCGTCGCGCTCGATCATTTGCTTGGCTTTGGGCCCTGGCAACGGGGTCACCAGTTGTGGAGCGGTGAGTTTGGCCAACGCTTCGTAGTTAGCATCCATGTGGATCCCTTGTTACGCAAATGACGCGACGACAGCCGATCGGCGGCGAACCGCCAAATGTGCAGTCTCGGCAAACCCCGGAGGACTGGGCGAGTTCTGGACGTTTGCGATGGTTCGCTTCTTACCCACTGACTTTTCTGCAAGCCGCGGGGAAGTTTGCGGCGCAAACGCCTGTTTGCGGGCTACCCGCATTTCAATCCAGCGGACTTTTCGGCATTTAATCTGGACGACACGACCCTCCTGCAGCAGATAGCAACTCTGCCATCTGTAAGAATCTTACGGTACAATGCCCGTTGGAAAAGACATGCGGCGCTCGATTCGCCCGGCAATGCGTTTTGTCCGCAGGTCGGGCACTGCTTTTTTGGCAGCGGGGCGGCAGACTGAGTCGCAACACGCATCAGGAGACGTACCATGGCGCAAGGCGGTGATGCATCGGCCCCCCATTCCGCGATCGGCGGCCAAGACCGCCAGCAACAGTTTGCGCTCGCGCTGCTGGATCGGCTGTGGGATCGTTACCGCAAGCGCGTTTGCCATGTTGCCAGCTACGAGAAGGTGGTGGCCGCGCATGGTGGACAATTCGTAAACGATCACATCGCGTTTCGCACATTTGCCTGCCAGCGGCCGATGATGGGCATTGCCAGTGTATCGCGGTTATTTGAAGCACTCGGTTATCGCGCCGCAGGCAATTACGACTTTCCCGACAAGCAGCTTTCGGCGCTGCACTACCAGCATCCGCACCCCGAGTTTCCCAAGCTGTTCATTTCGGAACTGCGAGTATGGGAGTTGCCTGGCGACGCTCGAGCAGCCATTGAAAACGTTGTGACGAGCCATCGTGCGCCGTTGGAATCCTCGGTATTGGCGGCGCTGTCCAGGTTGAACAGCGAACCGCTTTCCGAATCCGAAGAACAACAACTGCTGGCCACCGCGCAACATTGGATCGAGCAACTCCCTTGGGATCCGCCCGAGAAATCTGCGGTGGAACAACTGAACCAGGTGAGCCAATACGCGTCCTGGGTGCTGGTGCATGGCTATAACGTGAACCACTTCACCTCGCTGATCAACAGCCACGGCGTCGACAGTCTGGGCGACATCGAGAAAACGGTTGCCGCCCTACAAGCCGCGGGTGTGCCGATGAAAAGCGAGATCGAAGGCGCCCCCGGCAGCAAGCTCCGGCAAACCGCCACCGCCGCCGCGGTGATCGATGTCGCCGTGCGCAACCAAGGGAAAGCTGCCCAAATGCCGTGGACGTATGCCTACTTCGAACTGGCCGAACGCGGCAACGTGGTCGATCCCGCGTCGGGCAAGTCGCGCCGGTTCGAAGGATTCCTCGGCCCGCAAGCAACGCAGCTTTTCGAAATGACCCGGCTGAGCAAGTAAGGGAAAAGTTCAAGGCAGCAAAAGCTTCCCCTTCGAGGAGGTGAACACCTTACCAGCCACGCTTGACGTTCACCCTGGCAGAGTGCAGAACCGGGACGACTCGTCCTCATTCGCAAACGATGATTATCACATTGTCATCGAACTGCGGCGGGACATGTTTGAGGGGTCAGCGACGGAACCAGATCCCGTTTCGACCCGCCCTCAGCGGCTCGAAGGCGCCAACTTACGGACGCTGACGACCGAGTGGAAAATCGGCAAGCCTAATAGGGAGCCGAACATGATCCGCCTCAAGCGTGCCTACGATGAACCTGCCAAAGGAGACGGACTGCGCGTTCTGGTCGAACGGTTGTGGCCCCGGGGCTTGAGCAAGGACAAGTTGGCGATCGATCTCTGGCTGAAAGACCTGGCCCCCAGCCCCGACTTGCGAAAGTGGTTCGGCCATGACCCCGAGAAATGGGACGAGTTCCGCCAGCGGTACTGGTCCGAACTGGAACAACAAGGCGACTTGCTCGTTCTGCTGAAGCACCGGACAACCGAGGGGACGGTGACGTTCGTCTACGCCGCCAGCGATAAGAATCGCAACAGCGCCGTGGCCCTGAAGGCGTTTTTGGAAGAGCGGATGTGACGCGAAGTGGAACGAACTCTTGGCGTCGGGGCGGGGTTCCAACTTCCCGCTCCGGTCATCGTCGTCCTTTTCGTCCAGACGACGGTGCAGTTTCGCCAGGACCGCCGCAGCAGTATCAATCCCCAACTCCAGAATCGTCGTCTAAGTTTCGGGGGGATCGCTGACGCAATCGGGAACGGATGCATCGGGGCCACACTCGCTCATCTCGTCGTCCCTTGCAATCGTTGTGCTTCTTGTTGTCACAAGTCGTGCGGCCATTCACCGACTTTCGGCACATCCCTCACGTCTTCGACTTCTTTGGGCAAGCCGTTCAGGTCGAGCCGGCGCGTGGCCGCCGCTGCGGGGATCGTACAGGTGTTCGGTCAAATTACTCTTCGACATGGAATCGTGAAGCTTCGCATGAAGACGATTAAACAATTCTTCGGAACTGTCTTCTCCTCGGGCCTTGGTTGGCAGCGGGATGTTGCTCGCACTCGGCCGATTTCGTCCCGCAACTTGTGCAGTTGAATTTCGGCAGGGTTTGTTACAAAGGCGATTGTCTCGTCTGGTCCCAATTTGCCTTGTTGAATAGTTCCGAGCCGCCCCTGGGAATCGTGAGGGTGTTCCACATCTCTCCGGCGTGGATTCTCGCAAGTTGTACGATCTGGCCGATGTGGTAGCAGGTGTGGCCGAGCGACCGCGACAGGGCCAATGGCACGGTATGCGGTTCGCCTCGAATCGTGACCGTCTTGCCGCAGTCCTCCGGGCGCAGCGTCTTGAGCGTCGACAGCAAGCAATCCCAACCCCGTTCCCAACAGTCGAGCAGTTCAACTCGACTGCGAAACGTGTCCACGAACTCGTCGTCGCGGTTGCGATCAGGCTTCTCGCCGTCCGTCGTCAAGAAGTCTGTCCAACGGGAGGTCAGGTTCCCCGCGACGTGCTTCATAATGATGGCAATGGAGTTCGTGTTCGCATCGAGGGCGACGTGCAATTTGGCGTCCGGCACTTGCTCAACCGCCCGATCCGCCAGCCGCTTGTTGGTCTCGAATGCATTGATAATGGCTGCGACAAAAGTCTCGGTGTGGTCCATGCGGTGTCCTTCGCTCATTTGTCGACGTAATTTTACCGTCGCGATGACGCGTCTTCGGCAACGACGACCGCAATCGCCACATCGAGCGGCGCGCCGTCGCTCCTGAAGCCGGGTAGTCGATTGTTCGTCCTGGGCTGCTGCCACGAGGAGTCGGGCGAACATCGGCCCAGGTCAACATAAAAGCACGAAATCGAGTCCGCCGAGGCAGCCCGGCCTTGACTCTAGCCTGACCGGACCAATATCGCATTCACTGCAGGCAAGCCAAAAGAGTAATTCGCGCTGGCGAGCAGGGCGGGGCAACCCGATTACCGGCAATCAAAATCTCGAACTTGCCGGTCGGTGGTGGCCTCTTTTCGAGATATTGGCTAAGATGTCGGACGGTTGCCGCAAATTCCAACCGTATCCTTGCCCCCGTAGCTCAGTCGGATAGAGCGGGGCTTTCCTAAAGCCCAGGCCACAGGTTCGAATCCTGTCGGGGGTGCTCAGCAAGATGGCTGGAAATCCCACGTTTTTTGCGAGGTTTCCGGCCTTTTTCGTGCCCTCATTGAGGCCGCAGCTCTCGCCTGAGAAACCCCTGTTTTGGTCTCATTTGACCCTATGTGCGCACAAGGCACTACTGGGCCTGCTGTTGGGTATCTAGATCATCGTCCGCGATCAAGACGGCAACGAAGTCGGGCGGATGAAGGTTCCCGCTGGCGGTAGTGCCGGGCTGGTTGCCGGTCCAGTCTTGTATGCAAGGCGACTCTGGCCTCGGTTCGTTTGACCGAAGCGTCTAATCGCATTATTATAAAAGTTGTGGATAAATGTCTGGCGAGTCGCCCAAAACGACACATCTATTTCGGGCACCGCAGACTCTCCGAGAGGGCGCAAATTTCCGTCAGCCGTTGAAGCGTGCATCTGCCGCTGTCGATTGAATTGGGCGCCGAGACCAGATCTTACAGCGATTTTGCCCCTTCTAGCAGGGATTGCGCTGACGGAGTTTGTTCGCTCGCAGAACGTGCGGCTGCTCACTGATTTTGGCCATTGTTCCCGCTTGGCAGGCACGCGTACGAACGGGACCTCGCACAGCCAATTGCGAAAGCGTCTCCGGCGGCGCTGGCAGCGGCAATCGTATTGAGCGCTCCATCGACTTGCCAAGGCAACACTGCTTTGAGGTTACCGCGGGCAGTTAGGCCGACTCAGGGAACGATTTGCCCGCAAGAAAATTATGCGATTGAAAACTGCTGCCGTGAGTGAATTGAAGTTTACCGGAAACAGACGAGAGCATGTGCCACGGACAATCGAGGAAATTTCTTACCGCGGAGATGCGCCATGTTCGAAAATCTGACATCCAATGGACCCCTGGCGGGCCTGCTGCGCTCGCTAAGTCGCTCTCCGCAACCGGAAACTTCGGCCTCGCCGTCGCCCGGCTGGGCCGACGGTCCCACGATTGCCATTAGCCGACAGGTGGGCGCCCGTGGAACAACCATTGCCCGCGTGGTGGCCGCCCGATTGGGCTGGCCGATCTACGACAACGAGTTGCTGGAGACAATGTCGCGGCAAATGGATATATCGCTCCCCTTGTTGGAGTGCCGCGACGAAAAAACAGCGAGTTGGCTGGCCGAGCGCTTTTCGATTTTTTCGCCCGACGATGCGCTGCAAGACAATAGTTTTCGCCATCATTTGGTGCGCGTGTTATTTGCCCTGGCATGCAAGGGGCATTGCGTGATTGTTGGTCGAGGAGCGGCCCAAGCCTTGCCTGCCGCCACCACGCTGCGCGTGCGATTGGTGGCAGCCCTGGAAGACCGCGTGTTGTGGATGGCCCGCAAGTTGGAGGTTTCGCCCGAAGACGCGGTGCGGCAGGTGCAGCGTCGCGACCGGGAACGCAATCGATTTGTGAAGGTGTACTTCCATCGCGATCCCACGGATCCTTTGCAATACGACTTGCTAGTGAATACTTCGCGTTTTGAAGACGATGAAGCGGCCGAACTGATCATCCGCGCGTTGCAACCCATTCAAACCCAGGCCGATAACGCCGTGGTTGATCCGTATGCGGTCGGCATGACTTGAGTCGCGACCGCGGCGACTGAAACCCGAACGGCAATTTTTCTCAGGTCGCCACTCCACGAATTCGCGATGCCCGCGCCCTCTTATCCTAGGGCGGGAAGAAATGGGGAGGGGCGTGCTGCCACGGCTTGGGTGGTCCCAATGCTGACCAAGGCGAATAATTGGCACAACGCAGCGATATTGTGGGAAACGTGACTGCCAACCCCGGGTAATGTCGTGCTTGTCCTTGTAATGATTCTGGGCATGATGATCGTTGGCATCGGCCTGGTTGGGCTGGTTTATCCTTCCGGACTCATCCGTCTTGTGCAAGTTGCATGGCGTACTCCCTGGGGAATGTTTCTGGCGGTGGCGTTTCGCTTGCTGATGGGGGTAGTGCTGTTGTTGGCCGCTCCTGAGTCTCGATTTCCGCTCACCCTCAAAATCCTGGGAGCAATCACTGTGGCCGCCGCGGTTGCGTTGCCGTTTGTAGGCTACGCGCGGATTTCGCGGATGATTACCTGGTGGAACGAGCGCCGCCCAGGCGTGATTCGCGGCTGGGCGGTCGTTGCCATCGCCTTTGGAGGTTTTCTCATTTATGCCGCCCTGGGCGATTGATCCGACCGTCCGCCGATGAAACCGAATGGCTAACCCTCCGGCGCCAGGTGATGCTGGGGTATGAGTTGGATCGCAAGCGATTCTGCGGTCGGCAAAGAAACCTCGCATCTTTGGCCCAATTCGGCTATCATTTTGGATGAAAGTCGGGGGGGCACGTGTACCTGCACGGCCTCGTGCTTCCCCGCTTCACTGCTCTTGTGCCGGTGCCAAGCGTGGATGCCGATTACGAGCGCAACCTTCCGTTGCAACCCGCCGTCCGATAGATGTCACCCCTGTGGGGCGAGCCTCCCCAAGTGCCCGCCCTTCCTGCCTGATTTCGGGAACCAACCGCATGCAACCCTGTCGAGGAATGAGTCGACGTCACCTTCTGGCACACGGCGCCTGGGGATTGGGGGGCGTGGCACTTTCGTGGTTATTGCACCAAGAGCGATCTCATGCCGCTCCGCCGAAACCCGAGTTGGAATCGTATTTCGACTTGGTTCCCAAACAACCGCACTTTGAGCCCCGAGCGAAGGCTATGATTTCGCTCTGGATGCAGGGCGGTCCCAGCCATTTGGATCTGTTCGATCCCAAGCCGGAGATGACCCGGTACGACGGCCAGACGTTTCCCGGCGAAATCAAGTACGACAATGCGGCCCAGGCCAGCAGCAAAGTGTTCGCCAGTCCCTGGAAATTTGCTCCTCGGGGCCAAAGCGGTATCGAGATTTCGGAGTTGTTGCCGCACCTGGCGGGCGTGATCGACGACATCACGCTGATTCGCTCGATGCACACCAGCGTCAATAATCACGGCCAGTCAATTCGTGCGATGAACTCCGGCCGCATTCTTGGCGGTCGCCCCTGCCTGGGAAGTTGGTTGACGTATGGATTAGGGGCCGAAACCGAAAATCTGCCTGCTTACGTCGCCTTGATCGATCCGGGGCAACTTCCCGTGATGGGAGTGGAAAACTGGTCGAATGGTTGGCTGCCGTCGCTTTACCAGGGAACGGTGGTGCGTCCTCAGGAACCGCGGATTTTGAACCTCGACCCGCCGCCCCATTTGGCGGGCGAGCCGCAAGCCCGGTCGCTATCGTATTTGCAGCGGCTCAATCAGCAGCATTTGGAAGAACGCCAGGGCAATCTCGACTTGCAGGCGCGGATGGCCAGTTTTGAATTGGCGGCCAAGATGCAGTTGGCAGCCAAAGAAGCGCTCGACATCGATCAAGAAACGGAGGCCACGCACAAGCTCTATGGCTTGGACAACCCTGCTACCCGCGAATATGGCAGCCGCTGTCTGGTGGCGCGCCGTTTGATTGAGCGCGGCGTACGGTTTGTTCAGGTATTTACTCAAAACCAGTTTTGGGATCACCATGGTCGGATTGCCAGCGCGTTGCCCGCGGCGTGCGCCAAGGTAGATCAGCCGTCGGCTGCGCTGGTTGCCGATCTGAAACAACGTGGATTGCTTGACTCCACGGTGGTTCATTGGGGAGGTGAGATGGGTCGTCTTCCGGTGATTCAAAATGATACCGGGCGCGACAAACTCGGCCGCGACCATAACACCAGCGGTTTCAGCATGTGGGTGGCCGGCGGCGGATTCAAAGGGGGGCATGTGCACGGCGCAACCGACGACTTCGGGCACAAGGCAGTCGAAAGCCCTGTGAGTCACGCCGACTACCATGCCACGCTGCTGCACTTGTTTGGGCTGGACCACGAACGGCTGACGTTTTTGCGGAATGCGCGTGAGCAAACCTTGACCGACGGCCAGGAAGCCCGAGTGGTAACAGAAATGTTGTCCTGAACCTGACGGCGCAAATGTCGCCATCGGCGGATTGGCAACTGCCGGTCTCGGCGGCCGTTGCCGCAATCGCTCGCGGAGATCGTGGCGACCGGTGTCCAATCTCGTGCCCATTGTCGGATGGGCGGGTTACTGCGGCGGTTTCGACCCCAAGTATCGACTGAGAACCTCGATATTCTTGGCAAAGGTTTGCATGTCAACGATCCGCGTTACGCCCTCTTGCTTGGCGTGGCGTAACTGCCCCGGTTCGACCCAGGCGCCTCGTTCGTCGAGCGCCGCGATCACGTGTCTTGCTTGGCCCTCCAAGCTGGAGGAAGCCCGTTCCTGGGCAGGCGCCGGTCGCCGGGCGGGTTGCTTGAGCGCGTCGGGGGGCAAGGCGAGCACGCGCTCATATTCGGCCTCGATTGCATCCAGCTTGGATGAAACTTTGAAACCGTAGTGAGTCGGCAGATTGCCATCGTCGTACGTCAGTTCGTAGGTGTCGCGCACAAAGTACAGAGGGCGGTTGGTGCGCAGTTCGTAAAAGCGAGCCAATTGACCATTGGGCAACAGCGAGCGACGAAGGTAAAGCAGTGCAGGCGGAATAGGCTGGAGATACTTCTTGTCGCCGGTTTCGCGGTAGATGGTCAGCAGCAATCGCATGATGCCCTGCGATTCGCCACCGGTAACCGAAGGGGGCTCGAACCGCCTCGCCCAACTGGGGTGCATGTCGGTATTGTATTGTTGCGCCCAAGCCGGCTGAGGCTCGGGCAACTGCGCCAACAGAATGAAGTCGGCTCCGCGCAATGCCGCCCGACGATAGCGATCGACATCGTAGATCTCAGCAGCCAAGAAGAGCGTTTGGATGACGTCGGCCAGCGAGTTATCGTTGAAGGTATAGTGGTCAAAGTATTTGTCGCCCGGATATTCCTTGGCCCAACTCTTGGGGAAACTGGCCTGCTTGACGGGAAATTTTTCGGCATCTGGCGGCGCCGAGAATCGCTGCGCCCAGGCGCCATTGGGATATTGCGCCGCAATGAGGCGATCGAGCGCATACACCACCGCTTCGTGCAGATCGCGATCGGCAAATTCTAGTTCGAGGTCGAGTTCCATCAGGAATTGCAGCGCCGACTGGGTCGTATTGTCGTCCAGCGTGGTGGTGTTGCGCGCTCCGGGGTTGGAACCCGCGACACGATAGGCGTAGCGTTTGCGCTCTGTTGGATCGAATTGAATGAGATAATCCCATCCGCCTGACTCCAATTGTCCCTGGACCAGCGCCGACGCCGTTCGCCGGGCCGCGTCTAACAATGGCCGTTCTTGGCAGCGGCGATAGGCATTGAGCAACGCCATGCCCACGGTCGGCGTGCCGGGCGGTTGCACCCAAGCCGTGTGGGATGACGCTTCGCGCTCACCTTCGCGGGCGGACAGATCGGCGGCATAACGCCAAAGATAACCGCCTTCGACCGAAATTTGGCGATCATAGAATGCGACAGCCTTGCGCAGCGCCTGCGCAGCCTGGTCGCGGAGCGGCGGGCTTTCTCCGCCAGCCAACCTCGCCGCCGCCAGCAAAACCAGACACAACCCCACCGGCGGAGCGCAGAGTTTCATGGGACGGTTCTCCCGATGCAAACGCTATTGAGCAACGTAAAACGGGCTGGGCATTGATCAGAAAGTCGGAACGCTGGGGGGTTCCAATCGCCAGTTGTCGATCAATCGGGTGTTGCCGATAAATGCTGCAACCAGCGCCACGGCCGGGCGCGAGAGATGCGATATCGGCTCCAGCGTTTCAGGGTCCACAATGGCCACGTATTGTGGCTGAAGATCGGGTTCCTGCTGCAGACGTTGCAGGACGATTTCAGACAAGGAGGCCACGTTTTGCTCGCCGGCGCTTGCCCGTTCGGCAGCGGCGCGCAAGCCGGCCGAGATGGCCAGACTCTGCCGGCGCTGGTCGTCGCTGAGATACGCATTGCGCGAACTGAGCGCCAAACCATCGGGTTCGCGTACGGTGGGACAAACTTCAATTTCGATGGGCCAAGCCAGATCTTTCACCATCTGGCGAATGACCACGGATTGCTGATAGTCCTTATGGCCAAAGAAAGCCACATTGGGCTGCACCTGGTTGAACAACTTGGCCACGACGGTAGTCACTCCGCGGAAATGGTTGGGGCGGTGGGCGCCCTCCCAAGGTTGCGTTGCCCGTTCGACTTCGACGTAGGTTTGAAAGTCCGCTGGAAACATCTCCTCGACCGAAGGGGCGAAGACCAGGTTGACCTCCCGCGAGCCCAGGCTCGCCAAGTCGGCGGCAAGGTCGCGAGGATAGCGGTTGAAATCCTCGTGCGGTGCAAATTGCGTGGGATTTACAAAGATACTCACGACGGTCAGCCCACATCGCGCAATGCTGGCGTCGACCAGGCTAAGGTGACCTTCGTGCAGCGCTCCCATGGTGGGTACAAAACCGATCGATTTGCCGTCAGAACGCTGCGCAGCGATTTGCGTTTGCAGTTCACGCGCCGTGGTAACCACCTGTGGCACGCCCATTGCTTTTTCCTGTTCCACTCGCTTGGCGCCCCTCTTGGACGAAACTGGCCCTGACTTTCGGGTGACGGTGAACGTTCTGTGAAATGGCGGTTTGCGCCCGTTCGGAGAAACCGGTGTCGTGGAGGATTCGCCGCTTGCCACCGCTCCTGAGGCTCTCGGCCAGCAGCAGCCCTCGACCAAATCCCAATCAAGCTATCGACTGCGGGCGTGCCGTGCCCAATCACTGGCAATTGGCATGGCGCAAGAATCAATTCCAGCCGTGGGCTTCGCGAACCTGAAGCATCACGTTGAGGATCGTATTCCAAGTTTGCTGGTTTTCGAGCATATCGTTGGGGAACATGCAGCCGTCCCAGCAAATATGTTGAATCCCCCGTTCGGTTGCGCCTTGGAGCCAATAGCCAGAGCACTTCACAATGTCGAGTTTACCATTGGGATCGTCGGCGGGGCAGTGGCGACCGGTTTTATCGTGGGCGCCAGTGCCGTGCACGCTGCCATCGTTCTGGGCCACGTGGAAGTCGATCGTCCAGGGGCGGAGGGCGTCGGTCATCTGCTGGTATGCCGCCCAAAACTCCGCATCGCCGTAACCCGGCTTAAGCAGGGCGTGTTCTTCGGCATTGTAGCCCAACAGGTAGAGATAGGTGTGGGCCAGATCGGCCTGAAAACCAACGGTGCCGGGCAGGTCGACTTCTTCCAGCAGATTGAGCATGTCGCGCCAGGAGTGCATGCCGGCCCAACAAATTTCGCCTTCAGCCGCCAGCCGTTCGCCGTGATCGGCGGCCACTTTGGCGGCTTCGCGGAACGTGGCGGCGATCTTCTTGGTGTTACCCTCGGGATCGGCCGCCCAGGCTGTGGGACCATCGGCCGAGTCGATTCGAATCACGCCGTATTTGCGGACGCCATGTTCGTTGAACACACGAGCAATGCGACAGGCTTTTTTCACCGCCAGCACGAAGTTGGCCCGATCCTCGTCGCTGCCCATCGCGCTACCTCCCACCGTGCCCGGCCAAACGGGCGCTACCAGCGATCCGACTGTGAGATTGTAACCGGCGATTTTGTCGGCAATGGATTGAAGCTGGTCGTCACTGGCATCGGGATCGGTGTGCGGGTGGAAGAGAAAGTAGTCGATGCCTTCGAATTTTTGTCCATTGACCTCGGCGCCCGCGGTCAGTTGAAGCATGCGATCGAGGCTGATCGGAGGATGATCGGTGCCTTCTTCCTTGCCGACGAGACCCGGCCACATGGCGTTGTGAAGCTTGGGAAAGGTGTTGCTCATAAGTAAACCTGAGTGCATTGGCTGTGGACGGGATGCGACTGCAACTTTGCCGACGCGAGTATCGTAACTTCTCCGCTGGGCCTGACATTCAAGCCGCGGGCCGCGGATTCAGGTCGGGTTTTTCATTCCACGTCGGGAATTCATCCGGCTTGAACCTGGATTCACCGTGCGACGCACAAGCAAACAGGCCCCAGAGGCGGACGTGCCGACGATCCGCGAAATGTTCCAAATCATCGCCTCCGGCAACGGACTTGGCAACCGCCTGCTGCTCATGTTGCGGCAAGACCAATCGCTACGGTGGGACATGTCCCCGCAATCAGGGTTTTTTCATCTCGCGAATTTCAATGTCCTTGTACCACGCTTCGGCCGGGGCGCCGCCGTGGATTTGCAGGGCGATGATTCCGCTACGTTCGATGCCATCCTCTTGCTCGGTGTAATCCACGGTTTGCAGGCCGTTGAGCCAGAGTTGGATACGCGGGCCTTCGCAGCGAATAACGTATTCGTTCCAATCGCCCGGCTTGAGCACCGACTTGAGATTGGCTGCTTCAGCCTCGGTTTCGGGACCGGCGAGCACCCGTCGGCGGCGCGATTCATCGTACAGTTTGCCCCACCACGGACCGCCCATGTCGGCCTGGTAGCCGCTCACCTCGTGATGGTTGGGAATCTTCTTGGTGCGGAATTGAACTCCCGCGTTGTCGCCTTCGCCAATCAGTTTGACTTTCAGACGAAGTTCGAAATCGCCGTATTCCTTGGTGGTGCACAAAAACCAATTGTGGGCAATCTTTTCCTTGAGGTTGCCGCCGACAATCGCACCGTCTTGCACGCGAAAGATCGTCGGATCGCCTTCCCAGCCGTTGAGCGTGCGGCCATCAAACAGCCGGACGGACTTTTCGACCGCCCCCTGTTTGCCGTCCTCGCAATATCCGGCCGAGCCCATCAGGAGACAGACCAGCGAGGTGGTCAATGCAGTCAAAATGTGGGCGGTGTGGCGCATGGCGGCGTCTTTCGCGGAGTGCACAAGTCTTACACAATGGATCGCTGAGTTTACGCCCCCACGACGGGGGCACCCACAGTTTACTTGCCGTTGCTTTACGATCCCAGCCTTTGAATGCGCTTCTTGTTTGAGTTTGCCGGACGTGGGTCTTAAAATCTAGATTCCTGCCGGGCGGAACCGCGCCGCGCCGAATTGGGCAAAGGGTTCGCCCAGAGTTTGCCATGGTGAAGTGGCGTGCATTCCGAATCGTCCTAATTTGACCTTCCTGTGGAGAACGTGCGATGAAATTCGTTTCTCGTTGGTTGTGTGCTGCCCTGGTGTTGGGTTGGCTGTCGGCGCCCGCCTTGGCCGCCGACGTTGAAGAGGGGCAGGCGGCCCCCAGCTTCGAGTTGAAAGACGACCAGGGCAACACCTGGAAGTCGAGTGACTATTACGGCAAGAAGTACGTGGTGGTTTACTTTTACCCCGCGGCCATGACGGGCGGTTGCACCAAACAAGCCTGCGCGTTCCGCGACGACGCCGAGAAACTCAAGAAACTGAACATCGAAGTGGTTGGCGTCAGCGGCGACGAGGTGGCAGGCCTGGCGTTGTTCAAGAAGGCTGAAAACCTCAACTTCAAACTGCTTTCCGATCCTGAGGGCGAAGTTGCCAAGAAATTCGGCGTGCCCACCCGACCCGGAGGAGAAATCAAACGAGAAGTCGACGGGAAAGAGCACGTGCTGAAGCGCGGCGTGTCGGCGGCTCGTTGGACGTTTGTGATCGATCTCAATGGCAAAGTGGTCATGAAGAATACCAAGGTGAATGCCCCCGAGGACAGTGCCACCGTGACGGACGTGATCGAAAAGCTCAGCAAGAAGTAGCGTTTCCTTGCCGCGGCTTTATCCGGGCAAACCGGGAGAGCGGCGTTGCAATGGAAACGGGCCAGCGCAGACGGCACCGGTCGTTACGCCCCGCGTGTAGCGATCGGTGACGCCTGCGTTTTGCTTGGGTATGGCGCGCGATTGGGATATGGTAAGGAATGTTGCCGTTTCGAGTCGCGACATCGGCCGTGCGTCTCGGCACTTGCCACCAGGGGCACATGGATTGAGTCGGCTCCTGCCGTTTTGTTTGCGAAGTCTTTTACAACCGCCGAGGTATCCCCATGCGATCGCTTTGCCGAATGTTGTTCGCTTGTGCCACGTTGCTCGTTCTGGCGAATGTTGCCCAGGCTGGAAAATTCAACAAGGTGCTGAACATTGGCGACCCGGCGCCCGCCTGGGAAAAATTGATTGGAACCGACGACCAGAAGCATAGCCTGACCGATCTGAAAGACGCCAAGGCCGTGGTGGTGGCCTTCACGTGCAATCACTGCCCCGTTGCCCAGGCCTACGAAGAACGGTTCGCCACGTTTGCCAAGAACTTCAAGAAGGAGGGGGTCGCATTCGTGGCGATCAACGTGAGCACCATCGAGCCCGATCGGTTGGACAAAATGAAAGAGCGGGCCGAGCAGCAGGGTTTTAACTTTCCTTACCTGTTCGACGAATCTCAGCAGATCGGCAAGGCCTATGGCGCTGCCGCAACGCCCAGCGTGTTTGTGCTCGACGGCGAACGCAAGGTGGTCTACATGGGGGCCTTCGACGCGAATATCAATCGGCGGCTGGGCGATCGGTTGTATGTCGAAGAGGCCACGCAAGCAGTGCTCGAAGGCCAGCAGCCGGAGATTACCGAATCGCGTCCTTCCGGTTGCCCCATCAAGTACGACGAACCGTAAAATTTCATCCCACGCTTCCGCCAAGGTCCATTCGAGGTTGAATTCTTGTTGCGATCATTGAGTCATTTGCAAGCGATCCCTTGATCGTTCATGATCGTCCTCGACCGACCAGGCCGCGACTCCCCGATCGAAAAATATCGGCGCGGCTTGGCGTTGCCGGGCAAACAACTTTCGCAACCGCGGCGAATGATCGCGTGGCGCATCTTGTGATGTCTCCGCGCATTCACCGTTATCGAAAGAGTGGCGAAACGGGTATTGGCGGCGAATTCGCCAAGACTGATGCGATCCGCAGAATATCGCACACTGGTTGGCCTTGTGGCAATGGACGGCCCGTGAGGAACGTTAAATGCGGCCGTACCAGCGTCTCCGGCCGTCATGCGAGTCCCGGATCGGGCGCTCAGTTGAATCTCTCCCAACCAACGATTACATTATTCAAACGTTCGTTTGTGTGTGTTAGCATGCTTGGCGCCAGCAGCGGGCATCCGAAGTTTCCGGCATTCGACTCCAACTACAATCGTTGAGAACGAAAAATGGCATCTCCGATCCGGTTTATCATGGTGGGCGGCTTTCTGGGGGCAGGAAAGACGACAACCATTGGCCGACTCGCGAAGGATTTTCAGCAGCAAGGACTCAACGTCGGCATTGTGACCAACGATCAGGCCAGCGACCTGGTCGATACGCACACTCTGCGAGCCCAGGGTTTCCGCGTGGGAGAAGTAGCCGGAGCCTGTTTTTGCTGCAATTTCAATGAACTCACCAGCACGGCAGCGGCACTCTCCAGCGATCAGCGTCCCGACGTCATTCTGGCCGAGCCGGTTGGCAGTTGCACGGATTTGGTCGCCACGGTGGTGCAACCATTGCGGCGACTGTTCGACGCCGAGTTTGTCGTCTCGCCCTATGGGGTGATTCTCAAACCCAGCCATGGGCAGAAAATTCTGCGCGGGGAAGAAGGCGGTGGATTCTCGCCCAAGGCCGAGTACATCTTCCGCAAGCAAATCGAAGAGGCCGACTTTGTCTTGCTCAATCGCATCGACACGCTGCCCGCGGAAGATGCCGACGAACTCACCCGGTTATTGCAAGAGCAGTTCCCCGAGGTGCCGGTGATCAGGGTTTCGGCCAAGACGGGCCAAGGGTTTGACGCCGTCCATCAAATGCTCGACCAGCAAGGACAATTCGGCCGACGGATTTTGGAACTGGATTACGACACCTACGCCGAAGGCGAAGCCGAACTGGGTTGGCTTAATAGCAGCCTGCGGCTCCAGGCGGCCGCGCCCGTGGCCTTGGACGATTACCTGGTGGACGTAATCGATCGGTTGCGGAAACGACTGGCTGAAGCCGGCGCGGAAACGGCGCATCTCAAGGCCATCGGTCTGTGGGAAGGCTTCTACGGTGTGGCCAACCTGGTGAGCAGCGATTCGAACGCCGAACTTTCGCTGCCTTCCCGCTGCCAGGTGACCGAGGCCGATGTGATTGTAAACGCCCGCGTGGCAATCGATCCCGAAACACTGCAAAAGCTGGTGGAAGAGACCGTGCAAACCGCCGCAGCATCGCTGGGGGCGGAGGTGGCCATTCGCCAGACGCAAAGCTTTCGGCCGGGGCGACCTGTGCCCACCCATCGGTATAGCGACGCGGTATAACTCCCGACGTGCCGTCGCCGTGGTTTGAGGAGTCTGGCTTGCCGGCAGGCAGCCCAGAGCGTTCTGTTTTTCTCTCCAGCCAGAACGCAGCTATAATACTCCCCGGGGGCAAGCCGCGGATATTTTGTCAGCATGAGGGAGGATCAAGTTCCATGCCCAAGGTTTATCGCCGTGACGCGTCGAATTGCGCTCTCGCGAGAAGGTCCGTTTGGCGCGCGATTGCTGTGATCGCGATTCTTCCTGCGGGAGACATTCTCGCCGACGATATTGCCGCGCCGGCTGCTCCTCAGGCGGTGGCTGCGCCCAAGGCCGATTGGCCCTTGTTCCGCGGCACGTCGTTGGCCCAGGGCATTTCGGCCACCGTGTTTCCTGCCCAGCCTCAGGTGATTTGGAAGCAGGCGTTCGAAGACGAATCGTTCGAAAGCACGGCGATCATTCAAGATGGCGTTATTTACATTGGAGGGCTCGACGGTCCGTTGTATGCCCTGGAATTGGCTACGGGCAAGGTCAAGTGGAAGTATCTTACCGAGGCCGGCATCAAGGCGGCGCCGGCGTATCGCGACGGCAAAATTTACGTTGGCGATATCGATGGCCGATTCCATTGTGTCGACGCCTCCACCGGCAAAGGGCTGTGGGGATACGAGTCGCAGGGAGAAATTGACAGCGGGGCCAACTTCTTCGACGACAAGGTGCTTTTCGGTTCGCAAGACGCCACGCTGTACTGCTTGGAAGCCGCCACCGGAAAGGAAGTGTGGAAACATCAAATCAGCGACCAGATTCGCTGCTTCCCCACTATTGTGGACAACCGCTGCTTTGTCGCTGGCTGCGACGGCGAACTGCACGTGATCAGTCTGAAAGATGGTGAATCTTTGGGCACGGTACGAATTGAGTCGCCCACCGGATGCACCCCCGCAGTGCAGGGCGACATGCTCTACTTTGGCACCGAGGGGGAAACCTTTTTGGCCATCGATTGGAAGAAGCAGGAATTGGTTTGGTCTTATCGCCACCCCCAGCGCCGCTTTGCATATCGTTCTTCAGCCGCGGTCACCAAGGATGTGATCGTGGTGGGCAATCGCGGCAAAATGCTGCTTGGCCTCGATCCGGCCACGGGCAACCAGCTATGGGTTCATAACACCAAAACGGGCATCGACAGTTCGCCCGTTATTACCACGCCGACCAATTATCCTGGCGGCATCGCCTACTTTGGCACCAGCCGCGGACAGTTGCTGGGGGTGAACGTAAAAGACGGCTCTCAGGTATGGGAGTACGACGCCGGCGGCGGCTTCGAAGCCTCTCCCGCCATAGCGTCAGAACGCATGGTGATTGGCAGCGTCGATGGCGTGTTGTATTGCTTCGGCGCGAAATAACGCCAGAACATGGGTTGCACAGGGACGCAAATGTATGCCATCGCGACGAAAATTCCTCGCCGGCGGCGCGTCGGCCGCGCTCACGGCAGCCTGGCCGTGGTCGAATTGGCCTGGGCGTTTGGCGATCGCCGACGATCCGTTGGCAGGCAATCGCGCAAGTTCCATTCCCTGCACGGGTGAAGCGCCCGAGTCGCTGCACAGCTTCGACGATTTGCTGCAGCAGTTCGTGCGCGAGCATTCCATCCCCGGTGCGGCGCTAGCCGTCACGAAGGGGGGCAAACTCATGTTGGCCCGTGGGTATGGATATGCCGACGTGGCCCAGCAGCAGCCCGTGCAGCCCGCATCATTGTTTCGCATCGCCAGTATTTCCAAGCCCATCACGGCAACGGCCGTGCTGCAGTTGGTAGAGCAGGGCGCGTTTGCTCTCGACGACGGCATTCACGGACTTTTGAAATTGCCCGCGAGCACCGATCCACGTTGGAAGCAGGTCACCGTTCGCCAATTGCTGCAGCACACGGCAGGCTGGGATCGGTCGGTCAGTTTCGATCCCATGTTTCGTTCGGTGGCCATCGCGCAGCACTTCCATCAAGATGCGCCGGCGAATCCGCACGCCATCATTCGCTACATGTTGGAGCAGCCGCTGGACTTTGAGCCGGGAACCAAATTCGCGTATTCCAACTTTGGCTATTGCCTGCTGGGGCGATTGCTGGAAAAGTTTTCGCCGGCGCCAGAAATGTCTTACGAGCGAATCGTGCAGCGGCGAGTGCTGCGCCCGCTGGGCATTACGCGGATGAAACTGGGACGCACGCTGGCGGATGAACGAGCAACAGGAGAAGTGAAGTATTACACCCGCGATAATCGCCAGGCGAGTTGCGTATTCGCCAAACTGCAGGGCGAAGTTTCGGTGCCGTACGGGGCCTGGTGTTTAGAGGCCATGGACAGTCACGGCGGATGGATTGCCTCGGCGGTAGATCTGGCCAGGTTCGCCGCGGCCTTTGATCATCGACCGGTGTGTCCGCTGTTAGGCGCCGCATCGGTTGAAAGCATGTTTGCCCTTCCGGCCATCAACGCGACGGCCGAACCCAACAACGATGCGGAGCCTGTCTACTATGGGTGTGGTTGGTCGGTTCGCAAGGTTTCTGGGGGCATCAATACCTGGCATACGGGTTCGCTCGACGGCACCAGCACGCTGTTGGTGCGGCGGCACGATGGGCTCGCATGGGCGGTGTTGTTCAATACCCGAGACAGCGCTCACGACAAGCCGCCGGGGGTGGTGATCGATCCCCTGCTGCATCAAGCTGCCGATGCCGTGAAAATCTGGCCCGAGGAAGATCGATTTCCCCGATACTTCTGAAACGAATGCTACGGCGCCCCATTCGATCGGCGTTGCCTATTCCAACTGCGCGATTTCGAGATAAGCAGGCGCCGATACATTCCAGCGGAACTTTGCGCGGAGCGTTTCTGCCAGGGCTGCCGCTGCCGCGGTTTCACCATGCGTAAGGAACACGTGCCTGGGTGCTTCGCGAATGCCCGCAACCCAATCGATGAGCCCGCTGCGGTCGGCGTGTCCCGACAGTCCATACAGTTGCCGAATGGTTGCGCGAACGGGCCATTGCCGACCATGAATTCGCACGTAAGGGTTTCCGTCCACGATTTGTCGTCCCAGGGTGCCATGCGCCTGGTAGCCGACAAACACAATCGTGCTTTCGGGTCGTGTCAGATTCCGCCGTAAATGGTGTTTGATGCGGCCACTGGTACACATGCCCGAGGTGGCCATGATGATGCACGGCTCGCGGACCGCATTGATCTTGCGAGATTCTTCCTCCGACCGCGTCATGTGTAAGCCTGGAAACCGCAGGGGCGGCATGCCGCTATGGATGCGTTCCCAGGTCTGCTCGTCGTAGCAATCGCGAAATTCGAGGAACACATTCGTCACATCGGCAGCCATGGGGCTATCGAGAAAAATGGGAACGTCGGGTATCAACCGATTGTGAACGAGGTGACTGAGGTGGTACATCAGTTCTTGGGCGCGTTCCACGGCAAACGTGGGAATGACCACATTTCCGCCCCGGGCGATTGTTTCGTCCACAATGTCGCGCAACTGGTCGACGATGCTGCCGCCGTCAAAATGCTCACGATCACCGTACGTAGATTCGAGCACCAAATAATCCGCGGCCTCCAGGGGGCGAGGATCGCGAATCAGCGGTTTTCCCGGCTGTCCCACATCGCCCGAAAACACCACGGTCCGCGACGTTTGATCTTCCTCAACCTGCGCAACGATGGAGGCCGAGCCCAGCATGTGACCGGCCTCGCGAAACGTGGCGGTGAAGCCCGGCCGAATCTCGAAGGCCTTCTCGTAAGGCTGCCAGTGAAAAAGCGGGAGGGCGCGCTCCACGTCGGCATCGGTGTACAGGGGAATTTCAGGATGGGGACCTCGGCGGCCTTCCTTCCGATGCCGGCGGGCCTTGTACGCGGCGTCTTCCATTTGAATTTTGGCCGAATCGCGGAGAATCAGTTCGGCCAGTCGCACCGTCGCCCTGGTGGAATAGATCGGGCCGCGGAATCCCTCTCGCACCAGGGTGGGAATCAGTCCCACGTGGTCCAAATGAGCGTGCGTGAGCAGCAGCGCGTCGATGCCGGAAGCCGGCAAAGGACAGGCATCCCAGTTGCGACTCAAAAACTCGCGTTCTTGAAACATGCCGCAATCGATGAGCACGCGGGCACCGGCTGCTTCGAGGCAATATTTTGAACCAGTGACTTGTCGGTTGGCTCCCAAAAAGTGGAGTCTCACGTTGACCCTGCTAATGTATGGCTGAAAGAGTAATTTGGTCCACTCGAGGGCGAAACTTGCTTGAGCGCCATGCACTCATTTTATTGCCGGGGCGCCAGAGTTCTTTTCACTTCGGCTGGCATTTACAATCGGTTTGCTGCAATCGCTGCAAACTTTCCCTAGTCCCGCAACCGAGTTGCTTTCCTTGCTCGTGGTCGCATGTCCGATTGTTCCATCTTTGTTTACGAGTTCGTTACCGGCGGCGGCGTTTTGACGACGGCGGGCAGCGACGAGCCATCGCTGCCGAGCGACTCGCTACTGGCCGAAGGCCGCGCCATGCTGACGGCGGTAACGGCCGATTTTTGTAAATTGCGTCCGCAGGTGCGCGAAGTCGCGATTTTGTGGGACGCTCGATTGCCCCGTCCACCCTCAGGCGATCTACAAATATACCCTGTATCCACGGTAAACGAGGCCAAGGAATTGTTCCAGCAGATGGCTGCAGCCGCAGATCATACCGTGGTTATTGCCCCGGAATTCAGTGGATGCCTGCTCCGCTGCAGCCAAACGGTATTGGCTGCCGGCGGAAAACTACTGGGACCCTCGGCCGAACTGGTGGGCTTGGCAGCGGATAAACAGGCGACGGCCATGTACTTGGGCAAGCGGGGGGTTCCCGTGCCACAAGGTATCGCGTTGGCTGCTGGCGATCCGTGGCCAACAGGTTTCCCCACGCCTGCAGTCTTGAAACCGCGTTGCGGTGCAGGTTCGTTGGGCATGCGACTGCTCTGCGACCCCCTAGACCGCCTCCCGCCAGCGCCTTGGGCCGACGAAGAACCAGCCTGGCGGTTGGAAGCGTTTTGTCCTGGAATGGCCGCGAGCGTTTCCGTGTTGAACGGCCCCCCAGGCTCACTGGTGCTGCCCGGCGCCAACCAATGCCTTAGCGCGGACGGCAATTTTGCGTACCAGGGGGGGAGTTGGCCCCTTTCGGCTCCCCTGCGCCATCGAGCCGAGGCTTTGGCGGCGCGCGTGGTCACCGCTTTGCCGCGCACCAAAGGTTATTTCGGTATCGACCTCGTGCTGGGAGCGCCCGAAGATGGCAGTCAAGACGTGGTCGTGGAAATCAATCCTCGATTGACGACATCGTATGTCGGCTTGAGAGCAGCGGCTTTGCAAAATCTGACGGCCGCTATGCTCGACCTGGCGACGGAGCAAGGCCTCCCCACAACCGCTGATGGATCACGCGGTACGATGTCTGCTACGCGGAGCGGCAGTTGCCTGCGGTTCAATGCAACGCCGCTAACGTTCACTGCGCAAGGCGAGGTGAACCGCGCTTCGCAGCAATTCGAAACCATTGCGGCCAAGTGGATTCCCGCGGACGAAGATTGATTCGGCCGGTGAGCATATCAACAGGAACTGAAATGACGCTTTCGACGTTGGGTGTGGACATTGGCGGCGCGAATCTCAAACTCGCCGATTCGCATGGATTTGCCCGCAGCGTGCCGTTCCCCCTGTGGCAGCGGCCACACGACTTGGGCGCAACCCTCGCCAGGCTCGTAAAAGATGCCCCTCGTTGCCACCAGATCGCGATCACCATGACCGGCGAACTGGCAGACTGTTTCGCCACCAAGCGCGAAGGGGTCGAGCATATCCTTGCCGCAACGCGAGCAGCCATCGGCGATATTCCGTCAGGAGTTTATGCCTTGCCCGGGGCGTTTCTCTCGGAAGACGCCGCCCGGCGGCAACCTCTGGCCGTTGCGGCGGCCAACTGGCATGCACTGGCCACGGTCGCCGCGCGGCAGGTTCAAGCCGCCCGGGTACTGGTCATCGACGTCGGATCGACCACGAGCGACATCGTGCCCGTTGTCGATGGCAAGGTGACGGCCATCGGCGCCAACGATCCCGAGCGACTGCTGGCGGGCGAATTGGTTTACACGGGTGTCCGCCGCAGTCCCGTATGCGCGGTGACGGCCACGCTGCCTTGGCGAGGGCAACCCTGCGCTACGGCCCAGGAATTTTTTGCAAACACGCTCGATGCATACTTGATCTTAGGCGATCTGCCGGAGCGCGAAGACGACCTTGTCACTGCCGACGGCCGACCGGCCATGCGAAGTTTCGCAAGGGACCGACTCGCCCGCTGCATTTGCGCTGATCGAGACTTGTTCAGCGAGGCAGACGCGTTGGCCGCCGCCGAAGCCATTCAAACCGCCCAACTCGCCAAGTTGGGAATCGCCGCCCGCGGGGTAATTCGACGAATGCCAGCGCCGCCAGAAGCGGTGGTGTTGTCGGGCGGCGGCGAGTTCTTGGCCGAACGCGTGGTGAAGCGTTTACGAATGGAGATCATGGTGTTAAGGTTGTCCCAGGCGCTCGGGAACGATATTTCCGAAGTTGCCGCGGCTTGGGCGGTGGCCTGCCTGGCGAGCGAGCAAGAACTGCCGCGTTTCGCTGGCATGTAATCCGAGACACCGGCCGACAATCGAATGCGCATGGCAGAGACGCGAACCGGGAGAGACTACCGATGCCTGGCACTTCAACGCCGATTCATCGACGCGTCTTTGTTCGTGATGGATCGTTATACTTGTTGGCGGCCGCGGCAACGCCCAGGTTGCTTGGTGCTGAACCCGTAAAACGCCAGGTTCGCGTGGGATTGCTCACCGATCTGCATCATGCCGATAAACCTGTCAATGGCACGCGGCATTATCGCGACACCTTGGCCAAGTTGGGCGAGGCCGCCCAGAAGTTTGCCGAGGAAAGGCCCGACTTCGTGGTTGAGTTGGGCGATTTCATCGACGCCGCCGATGCCGTCGAGACCGAGTTGGCCTATCTCCGGCAGGTGAACGATGTCTTTTCCCGAGTCTCTCCGATGCGGCATTACGTGCTCGGTAACCATTGCGTCGACCTGCTGAACAAAGACGAATTTCTTTCCGGCGTGGGACAGAAGGAATCGTTTTATTCGTTCGATGCGGGCGGTGCGCACTTTGTCGTACTCGATTCGTGCTTCACCGGCGAAGGCAAACCGTATGGCCGCAAGAACTCGCATTGGACCGATGCCAATATTCCCGGCGACCAGCGCGACTGGCTTGCCGCCGACCTGAAAAACACCAACAACCCGGTCGTGGTGTTCGCCCATCAACGACTTGACGAGGCCCGCCAACATGCGGTGAAAAATGCCGCCGAAGTCCGCAAGATTTTAGAAAACTCCGGCAAGGTGCTGGCCGTGTTCCAGGGGCACAGTCACAAGAACGACCACCAGGAAATCTCGGGGATTCACTACTGCACGCTGGTGGCCATGGTTGAAGGAGCTGGCCCCGATAACAACGGGTATTCGCTGCTGGATGTGCTTGCCGACGGCACGCTTCGCCTCTCAGGTTTTCGCACCCAGGCAAATTACCACTGGAAATGAGCGGCTCCGCCCTCCGGCGGCGCTCGGCAAGCGATTGGTCAAGGCACCGCCGACTGTTGGATCGCCCAACGTTTCCACCCCAGTTTGGCTAAGATACCTCGGGCCAGCTCAATGCACATCGCCCGCTCCTGGGCGTTGAAGATCCAATTGCGGGTGCATGCCTGGTGCAAAATTGCCAAGAAGACAGCGGTGGCTACAAGCGGCCCCGTCACCAGGATCAATGGGCTCAGAGCGACCACCAGCATGCCGCGGTCGAAACGCATGCCTGTCCAATGGTTGAACAAGAACGTGGTGGATAGCGTCACGGCGTTGGCCGCCACGGTGGCCAACACGGCGCCTTTCAATTGCAGCCAGGGAACCAGCAGCAGGTTGAGGCCGATATTGACCGCCACGCCCAGCGCCAAGGCGAGGCTTCCCAGCGACGCCCGTTCGGCAATCCAGATATAAGTGCTGGCGACGAACATGATTCCAACCCAGGCCAGGTAGGTCAGCGTCCAAGGCAGCACGGCCAACCCGCCGTCGTACTTGCCTTTGAAGCCGTATTCAAAAATGAACGGCGCCAAGCACAGCAAGCAGATCGAGCCTGCAACCAGGACCAGTCCCAGCATCCGGCAGGCCAAACTCAATTGCTGATGTACTTCGTTGCGCCGCCCTTGCTCCCAATCGTGGCTCAAGTGCGGCAACACGGCCGAACGCAATAACGCCGCCACGGCCACCATCACCAGCGGAAGCACTCGAGCCGCGTGATAGTTGCCCACCTGGGACAGGGCTACTTCCGCCGGCAGGCCGCTAAAGTGCACCAACATGTAACGGTCGGTGATTTCGAACAGGTTGGTGAGCCAGTTGGTGATCCAAACGCTGGCGGCAAACGGGAGCAATTTCCGCCCCAGTTCGCTGGCGGCAAGCGGCGCGGCCGCATCCGGCAACGTATCAATGGTGGGCCTCACCCACAGGCACGCCAAGGCCACGCAGGCGGCCGTCGACATCAGGTAGGCCAGCACCACGCTGTAAGCGGTCGTCTGCCAAGTCAGCAAACCAATGCCCAATATGCAAAACAACATGCTCTGCACAAATTGCATGATGGAAACGACGCGGAACATCCGCAATCCGCCGAACAGTTCGTACACGTAATTGAAGGCGATCGTAGCCAGCAACGTCAGGCAGATCACCCACACCAATCGATTCTCGTTGGGTCTCCCGAAGATCAACTGCGAAAACCAGTCCGGCTGGAGCAGCATCCATATCGTTGCCAGCGCCGCCAGCGCTGCAATCCAGGTAGATGTCCTCCTCAAGAATCCGCGCGCCTGCCCCCGAAGCCGATAGTGCTCCAAGTATCGGGCAAACGTCCCGGGCAGCCCTAATACCGCCACCGGCGCCGCCAGCATCAAAAACCCGTAGGCCAAATCCCATTGGCCCAGTTCTTCGGGTTCGAGCCAGCCGCAAAACAGGATGCCGCGAACAAACCCGATCCCCCGCTGGAAGAACGTCATCAGCAGCAGGAACAGAACGCTTTGGGTCAGCGTGTCTACCCGTAAGAATGGCGAGACGCGATCGGATTTTTCGCGACGACGGAACACGGGTGAAACACGGGGTTGATTGGGAATGTCAGGATCGTTGGAGGAATCGCAGAGCAGACAGACGGACAGAAATCAGGAAACTCCGACCGGATCCGGGAGACGCGATTCTTCTTTAGCCAGCCGGTAGTCGTAGCGCGTAATGCGGCGCTCTTTGATCGGGTCGACCGTCGTCCAGTTCTTGAGTCGAATCAGGGGGCCTTCGCCGCCAAATCGCTGCAAATGAAACGGATCGTCTCCGGGTCGGTTGTAGCCGCCGTAAGCGGAACAAACGGCGTCAAACCCTGCCAGGCGAGCCAATTCAAACGCGGCAGGTTGTAGATTTGCTTTCATTCCAAACGGGAAGGCAAAGAAGCGCATCCGCTGCCCTACCGCTTCCGCAAGTTCCTCGGTGGCCGCGATGATTTCGTCGGCGAGCACGTCGCGATCGCCAGTGGCGCCCAAGTCGGCGTGCGTTCGCGTGTGGGCGCCAATTTCGATTCCGGCAGCCGACAATTGGCGAAGTTGTTCCACGGTGTTGGGAGCAAAGCGGTTCCCCATCGCGACATCGTGCGGAAATGGCTCCCCGGTGAAGATGTTGTGTGCGGTAACGAAGTATGTGCAGGGAATTCTGTTTTCGATCAGCCAGGGCAGTGCGGCTTCGCAGTTTTCCGCATAACCGTCGTCGAAGGTAATGCTCACCGCCGGCCGATGCAGCCCACTGCCCATCAGACGGCGGCGAACGCCATCGAGCCCGATCAGGTCGAAGTGTTTTCGCAACCAGCGAATGTGCCGGCGGAATTGCCGATTCGAAATGGTCCAGCTATTCGCGTTATCGTCGGCAACCCGGTGATAATAGACCACCATGATCGGAGCGCGTCCGTGGTGAAAGTCGCGAGCATTCCGGATCAGGCGCCAGGGCCAGGTCGCCGCATAGTAGGGAGCTATCAAGAAGGGCTTCATGATCTTGTATGCCAATCTCCAGGTAGTTTCTGACGTGCTGGCATCTCCACAAGCTGCGGAGAAGTTCGCGGAGCAAACGTCTGTTTGCTGGTTTCTCGCGTTATGTATCCAGCGATAATTTCCATTACCTCCACAGTTTGCCGGCTGATGTTTCCGGTTCGCTGCTGAGTTACTGGGCTTCTCGGGGCCCAAAGTTGGCGCAAGCATTCCGCGCCGATAATCAAATTTCGTCGGCGCCAGCCACCCAGCGTTTCAGCATTCGCCCTGCTTCCCAAGCACCGTGTCGTAGCCGAGCGGTGAGTCGCGGCGGAACAATCTCCACGTTGACGCAAGCTTGGGGTTCGGCCCGCCAGTGCGGTTTGTAAGGTTCGTCGCCCCGCAAGAAGTCAAAGCTGGCAAAGCCCTCTTCCATGGCGGCCTTCAGCGTGGCGAGTCCTGCCAGTCGGCCCGGTTCGTACTCCAGGAGTTCCGGTTCCACGCCCGCCTGATAGGCATACACGGCGCCGTCGCCGGCAAGGTGATATTCGGCTGCGGCCAATTTGCCGTCCACTTCCAGCCAGTGCAGCCGCAGCTTGCCTTTGTTGAGAAACTGCTCGGCGATATCGCGGTGGAAGGCCGAGAAAACCGGCGAATGAAACACACCCAATCCGCCTTGAGTAATCCACCGGCGCTGGTGCAAGTGCACCAGAATTTCCCAGCCGCAGGGCAGTTCCTCTCGCTGGTGCACGGTATGCAGCACAGCTCTGCCGGTATCAAAGAAATTGCGCTGCAAACGCCGGATCTGTTTGCGATGGCTCTTGGAAAGCGAGGCTTCGTATTCCTCCCACGTCTCGGGGAAGTTCAACCGCCAGCAATTGAGCGTGGGCTCTTCGTGAATGGCTGCCCCGCGCGACGCCAACTGGTCAATCAACTGCCGCAACAGCGGATCCTCCGCCACCACGCCGTGCATTTGCAGCAAATCCCAGTCCCGAGGTCCCCCCACCTGGTTGTCGTCGTCGGTGGGACCATTGCACAGGTAATCCACAATCGCGGGAATAACCCTATTCTCGGCGCCAGGCTGGCACAACAAGGTTTGATAGTCGGAGCACACTTCGCCCGAGGCCAAAAACCGCAGCACCCGTCCCCGAGTCCGCTGGGTCTCCACATACCAGGGAGCCACACCCAATAGCTGCCCATCGGCGTCAACCACCACCAACACGTAGAGTTGCCCCAACTGGCTATAGTGACGCCACCACGTTGCGTTCCATTCGCACAGGCGAAACGGCACTCCTCCCGCCAGGTTATTCCAGGCGGGCGTGAACTGATGAAGTTCTACTACTTGTGTGACACGTCGAACGTGCATGGAAGCATATCCACCTAAGTTCCGAGGGCGCGGTCGCTCCGCTATGAGGGGGCTGTCGCCTCCGCGGAAGCACCGCGATGGCGCAGTCCTCGCGCGATTTACATGCGTCCGAGCTTTCACAACTTTCGCTCAGGTTCTGCGAGAAGCAAATTGCTTTTAACGCCAGACGCCGCAGTGTGGCGTTCTGGCAACAGCGCGTTGCGAACCCTCCACATCCGCGGAAAACACGCCGGACAGCCACCTCCGTTCAAAAGTGCTTTTGCATTAACGATTTACGAACGGCGCCGCCGGGCGGGACTTGCACCAACTGGCGTACGGCACAGAGACTGCTTTTCGCTGCTCTCGTCGCTTGTCGTTTTCTCGGCCAGTTCACTTTTCCCGACGTATCGCCATGAACCAGCAATTTCGCCCTGCTTCGCCTCTGGTCAACTTTCTGGCCGTTCTCCGCCGCCACCGAGCGAGGTGGATTGCCCCCACGATTGCATGCACGGTTCTGGCGGCAGGGTACGCTTTCTTGCGGTCGCCCCAGTGGGAAGCATCGCAAACCGTATTGCTGCGAAACGAGGCCGTCAGCCGCAGCGACGAAACTCCGGGCCGTTTTCGCAACGCCGACGATCTCAAACTCACCCAAGAGACCGTTTTGGAGATCGCTTTAAGCCATTCGGTGCTGCAAGCCGTGCTTCGCGATGCCGGCCGACCCAGCACGGCGCAAGATATCGCCGACCTCCGCGACGTGGTGAGCGTGGTTCCGCCAGACGGCGCCGAGTTCGGCAAGACCGAGTTGTTCTACATCAAAGTGCGTGATCGCAATCCCGAGACCGCTCGCACCCTGGCCTCGCTGCTGGCCCAGCACCTCCAAGACGGCTTGCAGCGTTTGCGAACCACGCGAGCCGGCAGCGTGACCGACGAATTGGAAAAAGGCGTCCTCTTGGCCGAACGTGATCTGGAATCCACCGGAAAAAAACTAGCGGAAATCGAAGGCGAAGTGGGAGGCGACCTGGCCGACTTGCGCATGCTCGATCTCACCGCCACCGGAGACAGCGATCTCCGCCGTCAACTCACCACCGTGCAAGATGAGCTCCGGGCCGCGCAAACGTTGCTCCAAGCCAAAGAGGAATCGCTCAGCTTGCTGCAACAGGCCCAGAAAGATCCTGGGCGTTTGTTGGCCATGCCCGGCGAATTGCTGCTGGTCCACCCGGGCCTGGCACGGCTGAAAGACGGTTTGATGGCAGCTCAACTCAAGACTGCGGAGATGTTGGGGCTGATGTCCGAAGACCATCCGCTGGTGAAGGCCGCTCTGGAATCCGAGCAGCAAATCAGCCGACAACTCCATGCCGAACTGCCGATCGCCTTGCGTGGGGCGGAAGTCGAACGGCGTCTTACCGCCCAGCGCGTCAGCGACCTGGAGAACCAGAAAGCCAACCTCGAAGCTCGCCTGGCACGCCTGGCCAGCCTGCGTTCCGACTATTCGATCCTCGCCGCTCAGGTGCGGCATCGCACCTTGCTGCTCGAACAATCCCAAGCGGCATTGGCCACCGCCCGGACCGCGGAAGCCGCAGCCGCCAACGCCAGCCAAATCAGCCTGGTTGACAGCCCCATTGTGGGGAATCGGCCGGTGGGTCCGGGCCGCAGTGTCATCGTCGCGGCTGGTTTCATCACGGGTTTGATACTGGGAGTGGGTTTGATTTTTCTTACCGTGAACGCCTCGGAATTTGAACCGCGGCAAGGTGAACAGCTGGCATGGCCAGCCGCTGCCGGCAATAGTCCATCACGGGAAATGCAGTCGCCTATCGCCGACTCGTTGGCCACCGCTCCCTGGCCTCTCGACTCGTTGGAAGCGGCAAGCAGCAGATAGGCCCACCGGGCTCGGCCAGGAAAAGCGATGCTGATGCCAGCATCGATCGATCACCGTCAATCCGCGAAACGACGAAGCGACACTGAAATCGTTCCGCTATCGCTCCGCCTCGGGAGTTCACTAACCCGGGGCGGAGTTTTTCGCCTTTCGTTGGGCCAGATTGCCGGATATGCCCTGAGGGTGCAGGACAGGGTTCGTTAGCGGGTGGTGCGAGATTTGCGGCGGCCGGTACGTGTTTGGCGGCGGTCGCGCCAGTACTTTGTCAGCGGCTTGGT
>JAANMV010000769.1_pt1 | contig 38656 bp, 34 predicted proteins | sample 7279661 | NCBI WGS metagenome assembly JAANMV01 (sample SAMN14094540, study PRJNA606508) | bioreactor metagenome | isolation source: A lab-scale SPAN reactor treating ammonium-rich wastewater day 121 | place: Ireland: Galway | collected 2017-05-16
CCGAGGCCGCGGACCGGCTCGTGTACCGCGTCGCCCTCGAACAGCGACGGTCCAATCCCGACGACGCCTTCGCCGCGAGGGAGGTCGTGCGCACCGGCTCACGCATCCTGGCTGGGTTCGAGCCGCTGGAGTCGTCGATCTCGAACCAGCAGGTCGCGTCGTTGATGGAGGCGATCGCGGATGCCGCGGATGCGTTGTGGCGGCTCGAGCGAGACGAAGCGGCACGCGGCGCAGCGCTGCGGTTGGACGCGAGGCTGATCGATCTCGGCAGGCACACCGCGCGCTCCCTGCGTCGCTACTCACGCCTGAGCGAAGAAGCGGGCGATGCTGAGGCGGCTCTCGAAGGCTGGCGCACGCTCCTGGCGGGCCTTGCGCAGGGTAGCGACGAGTGGTTCGAGGCGCGATACGAATCGCTCCGGTTGCTCGCGGCCGTGGATGCGCCGCGTGCCCGCCTCGTGCTCGATCAGCACAAGGCGCTCTTTCCGCAGTTCGGCCCGGAGCCGTGGGGAGCAAGGCTGCGCGAACTCGACGCCGCGCTGCAGGCGACGCCACCCATCGTGCCGAACGGGGGGGGGACGCCGTGAGCGCGGTGCCCCATGCTTCCGGCGTTTCGCTGATCGCCCGCTTTCTCGGCGAGGACGCGGCCAGGGGGGGGCCGTTCGCGCTGCTCGGGTTGCGACCGGGCGCAGCGGACGATACGGTCGTCATCGCTGCGCTCGAAAGGCGTCTTGCGGCGCTGGCCGCGCACCGCCAGAGCGAGACGCCGGAGGCGGACGAGGTGCGGCTGGCGCTGCACGCTGCCGCGGCGCAGTTGCTCGACCCTGCCGTTCGTGTTCATCTGGCACGGCGGTGGGGGGGTGAGGCTGCGGCGCAGCAGGCCGCCCTCGCCGCGCCTGCCTCGGAAGCCGGGCGCGGTGTTCTGCTGGAGCACGACGCGCTGCTCACGCTCGCCCGCTACGGCGGCTGGAACCAGCGATCGTTGCGCCGGCTCATGTTGCTGGCACATGCCCGCGAGGCATCGCCGGACGAACTGATCGGAGCGTTGCGACGCCTCAGCAGCCGCGATTCATCCGATGCTCGAAGCGTGCCGCGTCCCGCGTCCCTGCCATCGGATCCCGACGAGACCGCTCGGGTTCCCGTGCGGTTTTCCGGCCTGCCCAGGCCGCTCGCCGATGAGCCGCCACGCCCTGCCGATCCACGCCCACCCGAGATGGTCCGATCCGAAGAGGACGATCCCGCGAAGCGCATTCTGCGCCGCGGCGCGTTCGTGGTCGTCGGGGGCTTTGTTGCGCTCGCGGTGATCGGCTCGATCGCAGCCATCATCCTGACCGCGCCCCGAACCCCGGTCGAGCCTGCACCAGCACCCCCTCCCTCGACGCGAACGGCAGCAGAACCGGCACGGGTCGAGCCGTTCCCGCTCAGGCCCGGCGGCGCGAAGGAGGCCGCGCCACGCACCGCCGGCGTTCCGTCGGCGACGGAGCTGAACGCCGCGTTGCGCGGACTGGAGGTCGCCGCCGACGGGCTGACGCTCGACCTCGCGGAGGCGCTGGCGGTCTTTCGCTCGTCGGTGCAGGACGTCGCTGCCAACTGGTGCCTGCTCACGCCCGATCGGCAGCGAGCGGCGATCAACTCGGTCGTGGAGTTCATGCACGCCGCGTCGGGCACGCCTCCCGTCGCGTCCGCGGCGGCAGAAGCGATCGCGTCGGGGTCGTTGGTCATGCGTGACGGGTCCGCGCCGACCGCCGATGGTGTGTGGCCTGCGGTGTGGTCGGCCGGCGTGCTGGTGCGACTGCGCGGCGAGGGCGCGCTGGGCGCGACCGCATTGCGCGTCATCGAAGACTCGCTCATTCAGTCGATCGGGGGCGCTGCACCGGCATCCGGGCGCACGTTCGAGGCTGGTGCGGTCGCCGCGCTGGGGTTGATGCCGCGGCGGTTCGTGCTGGGCGAGCGTCCGGGGCGAGAAGCGGAACTGGAGCGATGGAAGCGCTGGACGCGGGCCGTCGAGGCCGCCGCGGCCGAGCAGCCCGCGCGACGGACCGAGTTGCTGCTCGCAGGTCTGGATGCGTTGGTTCTCGCGGGGCCGGAACCAGACGAAGACGCCGCGATCGCCGACGCGATGGTCGAACTGACGCTCGCGCTCACTTGGCGGCGCGGCGATCGTTCTCGCGCGTGGCTTGCGCAGGCGTTCGGCAACCCGCGCGTCTCGAACGCCGACCTGCACGTCATCACGACCGCGCTCGCGACGCGGTCGAACGCCGAGGGCGTCGATCCGCTGATGTCGCTGCCGGCGCGTTCGATCGATGCCCAGCGCCGGGAACTGCTGCGCAGGTACGAGACCGCTTGGGGGTTGCCGACCGCTGCTCAGCGCGACGATCTCGCGGACGCCTGGCTCCGCGAACTGCGCCGCATCGTGCGCGATGCGGAGCGTGATCGCGCGCCGTTCGAGCACCTCGCCCGCGCGGTGGTCGCGGCCCGATTGAACGCGGCCGCCGTGCTGCGGTGGTCCGGCGGCCTGGACGCTGCCGCCGCCCTCATCGACCGGCTTGACGCTCCCGTCAAGGACGCGATGGAAACGGCGCGCGGCAGCGTCGGCGACCAGGCGGTCGTCTCTCCGGGGAGGTACGACGGCGCGTGGGCTGTCCGTTACATCTCAGCCCAGCGCGACGCTGACGCTCGGGTTGCCCTCCTCCGTGAACTTGCCGGGGGCTCGCTCCTGGACCCGATCAGCGGCGGGGTGGTGGCGCAGGAGGCGGTGCGCGGCTCGCCGGCACAGGTCCGACTGGCTGCACGCGACGCCCTGCTCACGCTGCGGCTGAACGCATCGGCCGTCAAGGGCCTGCTCGAGCAGGCGCCGACCATGCCGCGCACGATCCAGAACGCAGAACTGGTCGCGCAGATGACAGGCACGACAGTCGTTTCCATCCGCGATCTGGAGTGGAAGCTCAAGACGCGGCGTATGCTGGTCGAACGGTTGATGGAGCTGCTCGCGGCCGAGGGGGAGGTCGGGCGGGTCGATCGCCTTGCCCCGCTGCTCGCCGAAACGTACGCGGGTATGGCATCGTCAGCGCTCGCGTCATCATCGTCCGACGGCACGCCCACTTCGGCCGACGAGAGCGCTGCCCGCGTGCGCGCGCAGTGGCAACGACTCGCCGCTGAACTCTCGGCAGGGCGATCGGGCGTCGTGCGGGCGGAGGAGATCGAGCGTCGCCGCACGGCGAGGCTGGCCGTTGCCGGCGGGCCTGTGCAGCGATTCGCCGTCGAGCAGCTGGCGATCGCGGAACTGCTCTCTGCGGTGATCGCGGTGGAGAGACCCGAGCGAGCCGCCGAGGCCGCGGGCGTGCTCGCCGAGCTGGGGAACTCGCGCCGTGCCGCCACGCACATCCTGCACCAGATCGCCGCGACCGAACTGGCGATCGGCCGCCTGTGGGCGATCCGCTTCGGAGAGGAACGGCCGTGAGCATCCTTCTCGCAGCAACGCTGGCCGTCACGGTCGCCCTGGCGCAGCCGGAGCAGGCGTTGCCTCTCGCCACGCTGCCGATCCCGCGGCTCGAAGAGCGCCTCGCCGCGCTGTCGCCCTCCGACCCGCGCGGCTATCTGCTGCTCGCGGAGGAGGTTGCTTACGAAGCGGACGACCCGGCGCAGGTCGAACTGGCTCGCACACTCTACGCCCTCGCCTTCGAGCACGACCGTCGCCGCAACTGGTCGGCCGGAGTCGGAGCCAGCGCGTGCATGGGCTTGGCGGCGATCGCGCGTGTGGATTCCGAGCAGCGGTGGCTTGCGGCGATGGCGAGCAGGCTCGACCGGCGTTACGCCGTGCCGGAGTGGATGCGCGGGCGCGACGAGGCGCTGCGCTCGGAGATCGCGCTCGCGGCCGCGGAGGCGATGGGCGAGGCCCGCGCCGGGCAGGGCATCCGCGCGCGGGAACTCCTGCGAAAGCCCGGCGTGCGCGAGGCCCTCGAACGCTACGGACGGCTTGTCGGCCTCGGCGGCGCGGGCAGCGTGCTCTGGAACACGGAGCGCTATGCCGCGGCATGGCCATGCCCGGAGTGCCGCAACGAGCGGGCTGTCTTCGTACCGGGAACGGACCCGCCGAGTTACCGGTTGTGCGCGACCTGCCGCGGCGACCCGGGTCCGCAGATGTCCGCCGCGGAGTTCATCGACCAGTTGCGGCTTGAATCCCGCCTCTTGGAGGGAGTTCACCGCTCGTGGGCCGCGCAGTTGGCCGTGGATGGCGGTGCGCCGTTGCGTGACCTCGATCCCGAGACCTTCGCGGCTTCGCTCGGCGTCGATCCCGAGCGGTGCCTGTGGCGCGGCGGGGGATGGGTGAAGCCGGACGCGGAGTAGCGCTTTCCCCGGGCTACACTCGTTTCAGCCTGGGTTGCACGATCCCCGATCGCAAACGGAGATACCCGATGTCCGACTCGACCGCGCCTTCAACCGGCTCGACGCAGGCCTCGCCGGCGAAGCCGACCATCACCTTCGAAGATTTCGCGCGTCTTGACTTGCGCGTCGCGCGCGTCATCGAGGCCGAGCCGCACCCGAACGCGGATCGCCTCCTTAAACTCCGGGTCGATGACGGCTCCGGGACGACGCGGCAGATCTGCGCCGGAATTCGCGAGCACTACAAGCCGGAGGAACTTGTCGGCCGGTGCATCGTGATCGTCGCGAACCTCGCGCCCCGGACCATCCGCGGCGAGGAATCGCGCGGGATGCTGCTGGCGGCCAGCGAGCCGGGCGAGGGTGATTCACGCCGTGTCGTGGTGCTGTCGCCGTCGGCGGAGGTTGCGCCCGGTTCGGTCGTTTCCTGACGTTTGGTTCAGCGGCGCCCGCCGCGAGGCTCGTTCGGCCGCTCAGGCGAGCGCTTCGCACGCTCGACAGCCTGCTCGACGGCGCGGTCGATGAACGCTTCGCGCTCGGCGTGCTGCCGGGTGAGCTCCGCTCGCAGTTCTTCGATGCGCCGGCTCAAGGAAACAATCTCGTGCTCGCGCCGCTTGATGCGGGCATCGAACTGGGCCTCGAGCGCGCCCCGCAACGACGCGGACGCGGCCCGGAGCGCGGCCTCGTCGCCCCCGCCCAGCACGGCCCGGTGAACGTCACGCAGCGCATCGGCCACGAGCAGGCCGCTCCGGGTCTCCGCGATCATGAGGTCCGCCAATGCTGGGTCGTGCTCGCGGGCCACGCGGATCTCCGCCACGCGACCGGCCAGGCGGCGCACCGTCCGCTCGACGAGCCAAGGCTCGGAATCGTGCACCTCGCGCAGCCGCCGTGCGATCGGCGGCACGGCCGAATCGAGAAACGCCATGACCTCTTCGTCGGTTGCCGGGGGGGGGATGTCGCCCGCCAGCGGCTCCTGCTCGAACGGGCGTCCACGCGGCCACTCCCCCCGCATCGGCACGCCCGGCTCAGCGATCGGCGGCGGCACCTCGCCACGGTCCAGCGCGTCGAGCGCGGCGCTCAGTCGCTGCTCCAACTGCCGGGTCTCGTCCAGTCGCCGCTGGATGCGCTCGCGCATTCCCTCGCGGTCAGGCTGGCGCAGCGCGGGGCGGTCCTCGCGCGGCGGGCGCTCGGGCTGTGCGGCCGAGGGGAGCGAAAGCCCCGCTATCGCGGCAATCATCGCCATGGCGTGGTATCGAGTCACAGCGAATCCTCCAGGTCGTCCCAGTCGTCCGTGTCCGGTTGCGAGAGCCGGTCGGCGTCCGTCGAAACGACGCCGAGGCGTGTGCTGAAGCCGTCGTCGAAGAGGTCATCCAGGGCGAGCCACGTCTCGAGCGCCGCAGCCGTCACGTTCGCCGTCGGCGCCGGGGAAGGTCCGCCCCGGTTCAGCGTCGAGATGATGCCGATCGTCCCCGCCAGCAGCACTGCCGCCGCGGCGAGCCGAAGTCCCAGCCCCCACCCGATCCGCGGTCGTGACGTGCCGCCTGAGCGCAGGAAGGCGTGCGAAGCGCGGTACACGTTCGATTCGAGCGAGGTGGGAGCGGCCGCGCGATCCGACGCGGCGAGCCGGTCGAGCGCTGTGTTGATCCGGTCGAACTCGTCGTTGAGCTGTGCGTTCATCGCGTCGTCTCCGCATCACCTGTACGTTCGGCGTCTTCGATCATCGACCGCAGTTTGCGCAGCGCGCGGTGGTGGCGGGCCAGGAGCGTGCCCATCGGTTCGCCCAGCAGGTCCGCGATCTGGCGGAAACTCAGCCCGCCGTGGTGCCGCAGCTCGACCACTTCCCGGTCGGCGTCGGACAGGCTCGACATCGCCTCCCGCAGCGCGGTGAGCGAGGTCTCCTCGCTCGTGCGGCCCCGGTTCTCCGCGGCTCGATCCACGGCCGCCGCGACCGTCGCCGGATCGGCCGGCGTCGCCTGACGTGCGATCCGGCGCATCTCGTCTCGCGCCCGGTTCACGGCCACTCGGAAGAGCCACGATTCGAAGCGGCCCCGCTCCGTGTACCCCCCCCGTGAGAGTTTGCTGGCGACTGTAACAAACACGGACTGCGTGACCTCCTCGGCCAGGTCGGGACGCCGACACCGGCTGTGGACCAGGGCGAAGACCCGCCTGGCGTACAGGTCCACGATCTCGCGCCAGGCGTCCGCATCGCCGCGCGATGCCGCGTCCAGAACCTCGGCCAGCCGCCCGTCGTCAGGGGCGATACCCGGCGCCGGGTCCGTTCGCTCCATGGCGGGAGGCATGCCGTCCGCAGAACGCCCCAGTCCGGTGAGGATTGCCCGGTTCCCGGCGGCTGGCCGACTGGAGGGGTAGGCTGGGGGGATGTCCGCCATTGTGTACACCGTTACCGCGACACTCCCGGACCGGCCGACCGCCGAACGCTACGTCGATTGGCTCAGGGACGGGCATATCGACGCCGTCGTCGCGGCCGGGGCACACAGCGCGATGATTGTTCGGGTCACGGACCCACCCGATCCGATTCGGGTCGAGACCCGGTATGTCTTCCCGACGCGGGAGGCCTTCGATGATTATCTCGCTTACCACGCCCCCGCGCTGCGGGCTGACGGAGCCAAGCGGTTCGGCCCGGAAACCGGGGTCCGATTCGTTCGGACGGTGGGGGAGGCCGTGTAGGGGGTGCTGTGGGGTCTGGGGCGGGCGATCAGGCACAGCCATCCTGTCGTAGACTCCCCGTGGTCATCCGATGCGGCCTCGCGGTTCGGAGACGGCCGGGTGGGCAGGGGAAGAGGGTGAACCACCGGGAGCGAATCCGGATTGGACCCGAGGAGCGATGAGCAACTGCTGGAGGCGTATCGCTCGGGCGAGTCGGACGCCTTTCGGACCCTGATCGAACGCCACCACGACGACCTGCTGCGTTTTCTGGTCCGCCTGACCGGCGATCGGGCCGCGGCGGACGACGTTTTCCAGGAGACCTTTCTCCAGATTCACCTCTCCGCCGACTCCTTCGACGTCGAGCGTCGTTTCCGTCCCTGGTTATTCACGATCGCGGCGAACAAGGCCCGTGACCACCTGCGTAGGAAGGGACGCCGGCAGGAGATGGAACTGTCGGCCCCCGTCGGAAGGGCGGGGGGCGGCGACGAGCACGGGGGGGTTCAGTTCGTCGATCTGATGGAGATCGACGTGCCCGCTCCGGACGCCGCCGCAGACGCGAGCGAACGCGACAGGCTGGTGCAGCGTGCGTTGGACGAACTGCCCCTGCCGCTGCGGGAGATCCTGCTCTTGGCCTACTTCCAGCGGCTCAGCTACGCCCAGATCGCCGAGGATCTCGGCATCCCGCTCGGGACGGTGAAGTCCCGCCTGCACGCGGCGGTCGCGGCGTTCGCCCGGAAGTGGAAGGCCTCGCAGAACGGGGACGATCGGTGATGGACACACGAACCCCATCGGCCATGGGCGAACACGCACCGGCATTGAGCGCGGCCGATGCCGCTGCGCTCGACGCGCTGGTCGCAGCGGGATTTGACCTGGGTTCTGTCACCGAACCGCACCGGGCGCGCGCCCAGCGAATCGCCTCGCTCCTCGGCTTGTTGAACAATGCGCCGATCGGACGATCCGGCAGGCTCGTCGATCTGGTGTTCGCCGGTGCACTCGGCCTCGAACCGAGCCTGTGCGCCGAAGACGCGGCTGCTCTCGACGCTTGGCTGGAGTCCGGCGGCCACGCCGCAAGCGTGCCCGTGGCGCTGCGAGCGCGGGCCGAACGCCACGGTGCGCTTGCGGGGGCCGTGTGCGAGTGCGACCCAGGCGACCGCGACTCCCTCGTCGATCGCACACTTGCGCTCGTGCAGGCGTCGATTGATCGTGGCTCCGAAAGCCTCGTCTTTGAAAGGGCAGCGGGGCGGCGGGTCCGTTTCGCCGACCTGGTTTCTGTCGCCGCAGTGCTGCTGATTGGTGCTTCGGTCGTCTGGCCAGTTCTCTCCTCTGTTCGTGATCAGGCCCGGCGCATCGCCTGCGCCGCCAACCTTCACGGCGCTGCCAACGCCATGAGCGGCTACGCCAGCCTGAATCAGAACGCCCTGCCCATGGTCACGGCCTCCTACGGCGGGGGCACGTGGTGGAACGTCGGCAAAGGCCCCGACCGCTCCAACTCCGCCAATCTCTACACACTCGCCCGCGAAAAGTACATCTCGCTCGCAAGCCTGGCCTGCCCCGGCAATCCGAACGCAGCAACCGTGCCTGCCAGTCCGGAAGACCGCGACTGGCGGACCCTCGACGAGGTGTCGTACTCCTACCGCGTCATCTCCGTGCCGCAGGCGCCGCGCTGGGGCGATTCAACCCGCGTCCTCGTGATGGCGGATCGCTCTCCGGTTGTGCAGCGGGCTGTCAGGGGTGAGCGACCGAACCCGGTGGCCTCGACGCCGAACCACGGCGGGAGGGGCCAGCACCTCCTGTTCAACGATGGGGGGGTCGAATGGCACGCCAGCCCAGTCCTTCCCAACGGCGACAACATCTGGTTCCCGAGGTCGCTGGAACGGGTGCTGCACCAGTTGTCCGGCGGCCGACTGACCGGCCGGGAACTGCCGGACGGTCCGGATGATGCGTTCGTCGGACCCTGATGACGGGGCCGGTGGTGCCTCGTCTCTCATACTCGGGGGCCTGCTGCGCTCGGCCCGCCGCGAAACTTGCTGTTCCAGAGCGCTCGGCCTAGCCTTCCCGCCCCCGGAGAGCCGGGCAAGGGTTGGAGCGCGGTCCCATGCCGAAGAACAAGAGCCACAAGGGCCTGCTGAAGCGGATCAGGATTTCGAAGACGGGCAAAGCCCGCCACCGCTCCGCCTACCACAAGCACCTCTCGTCGGGCAAGAGCGGCAAGCGGCTCCGCCAGCTCCGCAAGGACCGCTACATGGCCGGACCCGACGCCAAGCGGCTTGAGAAACTGCTCTTCCGCCGACTGCGCGGGCGCAACCAGCCCCGCAGCGCGATCCGGCGTTCTCCCTCGCCCGAGCAGCGTGCGGCCGCGCAGGCCGAGGCCGCAGCCGCCTCGAGGGAATGATGAAGCGAACCGCGGGGCGATGAACGCCCCGGAGACGATGCCCGCCGGGCCGAAGCCAGCCGCCGTCGGCTGCCCCGTCGGACGCGAAGGAGACGACCGATGCCACGCGCAACCAAGGGCGCAGCCCGCAACCGCGCACGCAAGCGCATCTTCCGCCAGGCGCGGGGGTACTACGGCACGCGCAAGAACCACTTCTACCTGGCGCGCGACGCTGTCCGTCGTGCGGGCGTGTACGCCTACCGCGACCGACGCGCCCGCAAGCGCGACCTGCGCTCGCTCTGGATCACGCGCATCACCGCGGCCTGCCGGATGCGAGGTACGCGCTACAGCCGGTTCATGAACGGCCTGCGTCTCGCGGGCATCACGCTCAACCGCAAGATGCTCAGCCAACTCGCGATCGACGAACCGAAGGCCTTCGACGGACTCGTCCAGACCGCCGAGAAGGCCACGCGGGCGCAGCCGGCCAACGCCTGAACCGAAGACGGCGGGCCGGCCCTCGCTCGGGAAGGATGTGGCATGGACGGATGGTGGCTCGCCGACGCTTGGCAGCACAGCCCCGTCTACCTTGTCTCGTGGGTTTTCTGGCTCATCTTCTCGATCACGCTGCACGAACTTGGGCACGGGTGGGCGGCGATCCGTTGCGGCGATCGCACACCCATCGAACTCGGACACATGACGTGGAACCCGACCGTCCACATCGGGACGCCGGGCCTGATCGCGTTCTTCCTGTTCGGGATCGCCTGGGGCGCGATGCCCGTGAACCCGAGCCGCTTCCGCGGGCGATACGACGACCTGATCGTCTCCGCCGCGGGACCGGCGATGAACGTGGGCCTCTCGCTGGCCTGCGGCCTGGCGCTCGGGCTGTGGATCGCGCTCGCCGGCGGGTGGGCCAGCGACGCGATTTCCCTCGGCTCGATCACGCTGTACGAGAACGTGCAGACGTTCCTCATGCTCGGGTGCGCTCTGAACGCCGTGCTGGTCGTCCTGAACCTGCTGCCGATCCCGCCGCTCGACGGCTCGCGCATTCTCGCGAGCGTGTACGCCCCCTACGAGCGGCTGATCTCACGCGACAACGCGCCCGTCGTCGGCCTGATCCTCTTCGCAATGGTCTTCTTTTACGGCGGGGGCGTGCTCTGGACGATCGGCTGGGGCGTCACGGATTTCCTCAGCGAGGGCGTTCTGCGACTGATCGCGCCGCGGTATTTCGAGATGAACTGACGGCGAGGCGTTGAATGATCGGCCTGAGGGGTCACGCCGAGCGGGGCTTGGCGATCGGGTCGCGAGGCCGGAGGTTGGCCACGAAGGCCGCTGCGGCCATCACCGCCGTCAGCAGGCCGTTGCGCATGGCGATCGGCGTCCAGTCCTCGACCGGCAGGCTCGCCCCGACCCCGCACCCGCATGGCACAGGCACGGGCGGCGGCCAGAAGACGAGGGCGGTTGCGTAGAGCGCCATCGCGCCCATGAGCGCGGCGAGCGCGAGCGCGCCGAGAGCGATCCGCCTGCCGCGATCGGTCACGAGGCACCATGCCGCGACGACTCCGACGACAACCTCCGCGCCGGACACGCCCCACGCCGCCGTTCCGGCCAGCGACTCGGGGATGAGGTCGTGCTTGACGAGCAGATCGGAGAAATGCCGCATCTCGGCGAAGTGCCGGAAGCCGGAGACGAGGAAGACGACCGCGCCGGCCGCCACCGGCAGGGCCGCCACCGCTTTGCGCACGCGAGGGGAGTCGATCACGGCGTCAATCCCTCACACGCCCTTGCGGCGACGGACGATCTCGAAACCCGCGAGAACCACGAGCGTCACTCCCGCCAGCACCAGCGGCCAGCGGTAGGCGCGCAGGTCGTCGCCCGAGTAGGGCTTGACCTTGGTCTTGTCGGGCGGGTTCCACGTGCCATCCTCGTTGCGTGTGAAGCCGGCCGCGCTGGCCTGACGCTTCGTCTCCACGATCACGCGGTTGTCGATCGCGGCGCTCTCGACGGCGGACCGTTCGAACAACGCGGGATTGCCGTTGGCGTGGAACTCGACGTGCGTGAGGACGGGGCGGGGCACACTCTGCGTCTCCGACCCCCACGACATCGCCAGCGGGAACCCCGGCGGACTCTCGGGCGAGTACAGGAACTCGGATTCGCGCCGATCCTTCGGGTCTTCTCGCCAGCGTCGTACAGGCGTGCCTGTCGGGTCGATCTCGACGCCGCTCGGCGCGAGGTTCTCGAGCCCGGGCTGCGAGTACCACACCAGCCAGGCGCCGCTGGACGTCCGCGCAAGCGAGGTGATGGCCTGAGGGTTTGCTCGCAGAAAGTCGAGGTACCCGATCGGAATGTAGTCGGCGATACCGAGTCCGCCGAGGCTCTCCCCTGAAGCCCAATCGACCAACTGTGGCGATTCCCCCTGACTTCTATACGACTTGCCACTCGGATCCCGTCCGATTACGGATTTCCAGGACGCAAAGAACCACGCGCGAGATTCGGCGTCAAAGCCGACCGTAGTCCGGCCGTAGACTGTTTGCGAGGTTGGCTCGTACACAGCGATCACGCTTCCGCGATTCGGCAGGGCTTGCTCGACAACCGCCGCGAACTCGCGGAGTAACAAAGGAGAAACCTTGCCGGGTTCCTCCTGGCCGCACGCGGAGTTCACCAGAGCGGCGGCGAGGGCTCCCGCAGCCACGTTCAGCCAACATTCTCGACTCATCACTGAGGAGCCTGGTTGTCTTTGCACGAGTTTTCGCACCTCATGACCGTGAGTTGCAGTGGCCAGCAATCAACGTTCATCCCGCCCGGATCGTACGCCCAGCAGCAGTTGCCGTCCGCAAGCTGCCCGATCATCTCGGCATCAGGGTGAGGCGGCTCGTCGCAGGGCGCGATGATGAACACGCCGCTGCCGCCGAGCGTGTACGTGCAGCAGAGGGCGTAGCGGGAACCCGGGCGGCGGACCTTCGACAGCGGGTCGCTCGTCGACGAGTTGCCCGAGCCCGCCTCGCAAACAGTCGCGAAGTCACCGGTGCACGCGCCGCTCGGTCCCTGCCCGTCCACAGGCCAGTCGTAGGTGTACCGGCAGCAGACCGGCGCCATCTGCGCCATCATTCCGACCCCCGCCAACAGCAGGCTTGCCATTCCTATCGCTCGATGTGACCCTCTCATCTCAATCTCCTCTCTGACTCGTGTTTCACCAACGGTCCATCCCTCTCACGCCGAACCACGTCGAGTACACGGGCATGCCGATCTCGTTTTCCACGTACGGCGGAAGCCCATTGTGAAAATCCAGGTACGTTCCCGCGGTCGCGGACCCATCCGCAAACGCCGCGGGAAAGACCCACAGGTCCATGCAGCAGAACTGTGTACCGCCCTCCTCGGGGATCGGGCTGCCGTTGTGCACCTTGAACAGCAGCCCCTTGGACGACGGGAACAGCACCTGCTCTGCCCGTACGGGCGATGTTCTCTGCTGCTCGACCGGGACCGTGTGCCCGGGGCGCATCAACGCCGCGTCGTACACCATGCACATCGACATGGCGATCGAGGGGTACTTGTCCCGCCGATGCACGTCCGGGTCGATCTCGCTCTCCGACTCGAAGTGACCGGCCTTGAGAACGGCCTCACCCCACGACTGGGCCGCGAACCAGGGGTCGGTGTTGGCCAGCGGAAACACCCCGTCGTAGTCCGTGCAGTACATCGCCACCGTCGCGGCGTGCGAGCGGAGCAGCGCCATATCGCGCGTCAGACGGCTCTGCGAGATCGACCCCGCCAGCGCGGGCATCATCAGCCCCGCGAGGATCGCCGCGATCCCGATCACCACCATCAACTCGACAAGCGAAAACCCGCGCGACCGCGAGGCGCGAACGGCCACAGGCGAGCATGTTCCGCCACTCTTCGTCCTCAAACCGCGGCTCCCATCGTCCAAACCAGGGAAGCACGCCCCTCCGTAACCGTCCGACACACTCTACCCGACGTCCCCCCTCGGACGCAAGCCCCCCTCCACTCCGGATCGGGTTTGCCCGTCTTGCCAGGTCCACTAGCATCGCTCGTGAAGAAAACACTCGCTTGGCTGCTGATCCTTGTGGGGGGAGGGGTTGTCCTCGTCGGGATCGGGACTGCCCTCCGAGAACTCGGCTCGCTGTACGCAGACATGACGACCGACCCTCTCGGCCAACCCGAGGGGCGCGAGGAGGCGGTCGTCCCCGCCATGTTTCGGGGTGTCCTGATCGGGGTCGCCGGCGCCCCGCTCCTCCTGGCCGGCTCGTTCATGCTCATCACGGCACGAATCCGGGCGCGGCACGGCCGATCCGTTTCGCGCATCGACCGCTGGAACTCGCGCCCTCCCGCCTGACCGGAGCCGACGCCCGTGACGCTCGACCCGAGCCGATTCGACGCACTTACGTTCGACTGCTACGGCACGCTCGTCGATTGGGAGCGCGGACTGCTCGCCGCACTGAACGCCCTGCTCAACCGGCACGGCGTCCGCTCTCCCGGCGACGACGCCCTGCTCAGCCTGTACGCCGAGTTGGAGTCCGAGGCGCAGCGGGGCCGGTACCGTCGATATCGCGAAGTGCTCGCGGAGGTGTGCCGACGGATCGCCGATCGAATCGGCATCACGCTTGCTACCGGCGAAGACGGCTTGCTCGCGGAGTCCATCCGCGACTGGCCTGCCTTCGCGGACACGCTCCAGGCGCTGCGCGACCTCAAACGACGCTACCGGCTGGCCGTGCTGTCGAACATCGACCGCGACCTGTTCGCCCTGTCCGCCCCGAAACTGGGCGTCGAACTCGATGCCCTCATCACCGCGGAGGACGTGCGGTCGTACAAGCCGGGACATGCCCACTTCCGTCGCGGACTCGAAGTCCTCGGCCTGCCATGCGAGCGTGTGCTGCACGTCGCCCAGAGCCGATACCATGACATCGCGCCGGCCCGCTCCCTGGGCTTTGTGACTGTCTGGGTGAACCGCCAGGCAGGCCGGCACGGCGCGACGATGCCGAGCCACGCGCAGGCCGATATCGAAGTCCCAGACCTCGCCACCCTCGTGTCCATCCTGCACGGCGGAAGTCTCGCGCCGCGTTCTCCCCCAGGTCCACTACCCACGATTCTGCTGTAGACTTCCCCCATGCCCCTGACTCGCGACCAGATCGCCGCCCGCGCCGCCCGTGAACTGCGGGACGGCTACATCGTGAACCTTGGCATCGGCATGCCGACGCTCGTGGCGAACCACATACCGCCGGGGGTGGACGTATGGCTCCAATCCGAGAACGGCCTGCTCGGGATCGGCCCGTTCCCGACCGAGGCCGAGGTGGATGCGGACCTCATCAACGCCGGCAAACAGACCATCACGGCCCGCACCGGGGCGAGCTCGTTCTCCTCGTCGGATTCGTTCGCCATGATCCGCGGAGGGCACGTGGACATGTGCATCCTGGGCGCCATGGAGGTCAGCCAGGAGGGCGACATCGCCAACTGGATGATCCCCGGCAAGATGGTCAAAGGCATGGGAGGCGCGATGGACCTGGTCGCAGGCGTCCGCCGCGTCATCGTGATGATGGAGCACTGCAACAAGAAGGGTGAGAGCAAGATACTGCCCGCGTGCACGCTCCCCTTGACGGGTCGCCGCTGCGTGGACATGGTCATTTCCGACCTGTGTGTCCTGCGGATGGACTACGACCGGCGCCGGTTCGTCCTGACGGAACTCGCCAAGGGAGTCACGAAGGACGAGGTGATCGCCAAGACCGCGGCTGAGATCGTCGCGGGTGGCGATCCCGTATCGATCGCGGTCTGAGCTGCAACAGTCCGGGTGTAGCGGCGTTCAGTCCTCACCGGCCGGTTCGCGGTCGCTCTCGAGCGGAGGTCGGCTCCGTCCCAGCGCGGTGTCGATCGCCTTGCCGAGTTCGGCGGCGAAATCGACTTCCGCGACGTCCCCGGGCACGCCCGCTTCGTCCGCCTTCGCTCGGGCGTTGGCGATGAAGGCACGGAGCTCGTCGGGGGTAACCTTCTTGGGTTCCTTGAGGTGATAGTCTGCGCGTCCGGTACCGATCGAGACGTTCGATTGATCGCGCGGCGCGCTGATGGGTTCGATCGTCGGCCCGATTGCGCTCTCAGGGATGGACTTCTCGTAGACGCCGCGGGCGAAGCGCCGAAGCGTGATCCGGGCCTCCTGCTTTTCCTCTTCCGAAAGCGTCGAGGGCTGGACGTAGCCTTCGTACATGGCCGCCACAATCGCTGCCGGGATGATCGGGCTTCTTGAGACCTCCTCGACGACCGAGACCAGGTCGCGGGCTGAAACGGTGCCCGCCTCGAACTCTGCGGTCAGCGAGTCGATGTGCGCGATCATGCCCTGCTTCTGCTCGTCGGGCAGGCCTGTCTTCTCGATCAGCGCGGCAAACGCCTTGCGAGAGCCTTCCGCTGCCCAGCCACGCCAGCTGAGCGCGACCCAGAACCCGGCCGCCATCGCCAGCACAACGATCACCAGCAGGGCCGCGCACCCCACCTTGATCACCCCGCGCCGGCGAACCCTTGAAATGCTCGGCATGTCATGCCCTCCTTGAAGCCGCGTTTCGGGAACGGTATCCGTTCCGTGCGTGGTGTGCTCCCTCGCTTGCGGTGTGTCCTACCGTCCAGCCGTCATGCCCGACGCCCCTATCTGGTTCGACGGCCACCTCGACCTTGCCTACTTGGTGGAACTGGGGCGAGACTTGCACGCGCCCCTCGAATCCTGCGGTGGTCCGCTGGCTCCGGCGGCGGTCACGCTTCCCTCGCTGCACGAAGGCCGCGTTCGGGCGTGCCTCGGGACGATCTTCACCGAGGCGATCGTCGATGCGCCGACAGGCGGCGAGCAGGCCGGCTCGTACTCCTACCCCGTCGGCGACGCGGCCGCGGCGCACCGCGCGGGCCTCCGCCAACTGGCCGTCTACCACGCCTGGCGCGATGCCGGCGTCGCCTCGTTCCTTCCACCCCGCGCATCCACGACCACGCAATCCGCAACATCCAAACCCGTATCCGCGAGTCACCGGTCTCAAGACCCGGGATTCAAGCCTCACGATTCGCGGCTCTTCCTCGGCATCCTCATGGAATGCGCCGACCCCATCACCACGCCGGACGAACTTCCGTGGTGGGCCGAGCGCGGCGTCATCGCCATCGGCATGGCATGGTGGCGCGGTTCGCGGTACGCCGGCGGCAACGGCACGGACGGAGGCCTGACCGACCTCGGCCGCGAACTCGCCCGCGCGATGGACACACTCGGCGTCGTCCACGACCTCACGCACCTCTCGCAGCGGGCTACCGACGAACTCCTGGCGCACACCGATCGCCCGGTCATCGCCTCGCACTCCAACTGCCGTGCCCTGCTCGGTGGGCATGAGAACGAGGACTGGCAGCGGCATCTGGCCGACGAGACGGTCCGCGAGATCGGCCGTCGAGGCGGGATCGTCGGCGTCAACCTGGTCCGCAACTTCATCAAGGTGGGCATCGACCGCTCGAACCCCGAGGACCGCCCGACGATCAACGACCTGATCGCCCACGTCGAGCACGTTTGTGCGGTCATGGGGCACACACGCGGCGTCGCGCTCGGGTCGGACATGGACGGCGGACTGACAGCCAACGACCTGCCGCTGGGCATCGACTCGCCTGCGGACCTGCACCGCATCGCCGACGCCCTCGTTTCCCGAGGCTGGACCGACGAGGCGATTCACGGCTTCGCCTGGGGCAACTGGGCGAGGTTCTGGAGCCTCGATCCGATGGGGGAGGCGTGACAGGCTCTGCTCATCGTCGGCGCGAGCGGGTGGGCCGTGCGCGGCGACGTCGGCGCGGGCGCCCGCCCACACCGCAGGCGCGACCTGCAAGCCCGACCGCAACCGCCACTCCGCCCGCGAGCGCGAGCGTGAGCGTCCACGGTGACCGCTCCACGGCCCGCACGAACTTCGTGTACCCCACGTACACCACCGCGCCGCCGACCGTTCGTTCCAGCCGGTTCAGGTTCCGCGTGGTCTCGATCGCACCTACTCCCACCGCGGCAAGCAGCAGCAGCACGCCGATCGCCAGCCACGGAGTCCATCTTGTACGCCTCTTCGGCATGAGGGCATCATCGGCGCGCTTCAACGATTCCGCACGATCAATACCGAACTAAACGCGAATACGTGACGATTTTGGCAGAAACCGCGAACCCGCGTATTGACGAGTTGTATATCCGATTATACGATATTGCTCTTTCAGCAAGGAGGCCCCATGACCGCCATCACCCCGACCATGACCGTGGGCGAGATCGTCGCCCGATACCCGGCCGTTGCCACGACTCTCGAGGGTTTCGGGATCGACTACTGCTGCGGAGGCCGCAAGACGCTTGCGGAGGCCGTCGAACGCAAGGGCCTCGACCTGCGGGAGGTGGTGTCGGGTCTGGAAGCCACCGCGTCGGTGCAGACCGGCGATGAGCGGGACTGGCGCACCGCGAGCCTCGGCGACCTGTGCGACCACATCGAGGCCACTCACCACCAGTTCGTTCGGCGCGAGTTGCCCGCCCTCGCGGCGCGGCTCGATCGCGTCGTCAAGGCCCACGGCGAACGCCGACCGGAGATGCACGAAGTCGCGAAGGTGTTTCGTGGCTTCGCTGCCGAACTGACCGCACACATGCACAAGGAGGAGCAGATTCTCTTTCCCGCGATCCGCGCGGTCGAGTCAGGGCAGACCATCAGGGGCATTGGCGCGCCGATCGCCGTGATGGAGCAGGAGCACGACGACGCCGGCCGTGCCCTCGAACGGATGCGAGAGTTGACCGGCGGGTTCGCCGTGCCGATGGACGCGTGCGGCACGTACCGGGCGCTGCTCGAAGGGCTGCGTGCGCTGGAATCCGACATGCACCGGCACGTTCACAAGGAGAACAACATCCTCTTCCCGCGTGTCCGTGAACGCATCCGCCGAGACGAAGGCGTGGCGCCATCATCTTCTCCGCACGATCCGACGCCCACCGCGTGCGCATCGTGTGGGGGATTGCAGCGATAACGAGGCTGCTGGCGAAACCGCGCGCGTAGTGCCATACCACCGACTTCGGCTGCTCTGAGTCGAAGTCGGTGCTCCACACGCCGCCGTTCGCGCCCGCGGCGACGAGCTCGCAAAGCCGAACTCGGTGGCATGAAACTCGGCGCGGCCGCGCCGATGTGGTTTCACTCCGGCTGAGTGGGTCGCCTGCCTGAACCGGCTTCGGTGCCATCGTCGGCTGCCGGAGTCGACGTCGGCGGAGGTGTGTTACCCCCCTCTCGCTTGATACGTTCATACTCCGCGCTCTCGGGGGCAGTACCGCCGCTGAGGAACGACCTGGCGATCAGGATGATCGCCAACAGGCCGATTGCCCCCGCGGCCACACCGAGGATCATTTTCTTGCGTTTCTCGTCCATGTCGGTTCCCCAGTCGAGTACGTTGTGAGAAGAAAGGGCGCGTCGGGGTACCGACGCGCCCGTGCGATGCGAGTGAGTGAGTTCCGCTGGGATCAGCGGATGATGTCGCGACCCTGGACGCCGTCCTTGGTGGCCCAGAAAAAGGCGGGGTAGACACCGGGGTCGGTGGCCGAGCCGTTCTCGAGGTTGTCCTTGGCCATGGCATACTTGTTGAGGATTCCGGCGAGGGGGTTCCAGACATCGGTGGGTGTGAGCGCGTCCTTGGTCTTCGGCTGGTTCTGGTCTCTGAGCGCGGTGTAGACCTGTTCGAGGTCGTACTTGATGACACTGCCGTCGACGAGGCCAATGTTGGGATCCGCGCCCGGGTTGTTCCAGTTGGGGAAGAAGTTCATGCTGCCCGCGGGGGCGCCGCTGGATGCGTCTGGCGTGGAGTAGGCGATCTGGTTGCGGCGCTTCTGGGAAGTGTCAAAGCGTTCCCACATCATGACCTTGAGTTCGGGGAAGGTGACATCGTCGATGGTGTTCCTGCGGACCATGGCGGCGGCGGCGGTGCCGGACGCGCTGGGGCGAGGGCGGACTTTGTACCGGTTTGCCGCGAACCACATGGTGGGGGAGTAGCAGTAGGAGGTGTCCCAGATCCAGTTCTCGTGGCTTCCGCCTCCGAGAATTTCGTCGAGGAACCGCTGCTTGGGTTTGGGGTCCGAGGGCGAGAACTGGACGTCGGAGGCGTAGTCGCCTTCGCTGAGCCATGAGGCGGTGAGGGAGTACCAGTGGAAGGCGTACATCTCGCTGTTCCACATGCCGCCGCCGGTGGTGTCGTTGAACTTGAAGAGGTACTGGGAGACGGGCTTCATGACGCCGTTCCAGGCATTGTTGCCGTCATTGATCGTGGGCAACGGGCCGCGCTCACCCGGCGCACAGAACGGGTTGAGCAACGAGTTCCTGTGCTCGCCGGTGTAGAGCAGGCCGATCTTGACCAACTGGCTGAGATTCGACTGGCTGATGACGTTCCGTGCGGCGCGCCGTGCTTCTCCCAACGCGGGCAGCAAGAGGCCTATCAGCAGGGCGATGATCGCGATCACCACCAGCAGTTCGATCAGCGTGAATCCGCGGCGTGCTCTGTGTGCCATGGGGCGTCTCCTCTGGTTCTGCCTGTCCGGGGCCTGTGACGACCGGGTGCGGCCGCGCCCTTCGTGATCGGAACGTACACGACGCAGGAAGGCCAGAACCGGCCCTCCGTACCCCCTGTTCGCATCATACTCAGATCGGGTTCAGCAAGCCAGTGGGAACACAACCGGGCCTTGCCGGCTAGTCCGCCACACCGAAGGGGGGTCTGCCCCGGGCGAATCCAAGCCACGCTGCCAGGAGTGATCGAGGCCCGATCGGTCTGACACCCTGCGTCCGCCGCAATGCCCCGAGGCGGTACAGGTGCGACCACTGCCCGAACAGCACCGAATACGCCCAGACGACGGATCGGCCCGGGTCGTAGAGGTTGGTCGGCTCGCCGGTGGTGCCGTTGAGTTCGACGATGCCGATGCCGCGCCCCTCGCGGAGCAGGTCGTCGGACTCGTACCGGGCGTCGAGGCGTGCATAGTCGATGCCGGGGTCTGTCGGCGTGCCGACCGCGGAGGCATAGGCCGCGATGATGGAGTCGATACGGGCTTCGAGGGCGGGGGTGATGAGGTCCGCGCCGTCGCGGAAGAGGGTGCCCTGAGCGTGGTTGCCGGACTGGGCGAGCCGGACTCGCTCGCCGTCCGACGGCACCCAGGCGCGTGAGCCTGCAAAGCGGGCGAGAAAGACAGCATCCTGCCGGCGGTAGCGACGGTCGCGATAGAGGAGTTCTTCGATCGTGCGCCGGCCGTCGCCCACAACAAAGGGGAACTCCTTGCGCGTGACGGCATAGATGCGGCCGATGCGGCCGGGTGGGGCGTGCGGGTCGCGGACCCAGGTGATGCCGCACTCGTGCGGGCCAGGGTGGTAGGCCTGCACGACGACGGCCCGGGGCATGGCTTCGAAGTAGCGTCGAGCATCGTCATCGGAGCGGATCAGGCGGACGCCATAGCCGCGTTGCCCGGTGTCGGGCTTGAGGACGACGGGGTAGGGTCCGACGTCGTGTGGATGGAGCATCGCGCGCCGCAGGGCGTGGAGTCGCTCGCTGACGGAGGCGGGTTCGATGAGGGCGGAGGGCATGACGGCTGGTCCGGCGGCGGAGAGCGCACGGAGAATCTCGGTCTTGCTCTCGCCGACGATTCCGCCGCCGTAGGGGATGGCGGGGTTGCAGCAGGTCCAGATCATCAGGCCGCGGTGGCGGATGGAGAGCCAGGCGATCCACGGCAGGAGTGGAAGGTAGAAGACAAAGGGGGGCCAGTACTCGTGGCGCGGCAGGCGGTCGAGGGCTGCGAGGAGTCGCCCTCGTCCCGACCATGTCACGGCGTGGGTCGCGGCGCGGACGGTGAGGACCGTGCCCACACACGCGAGCGCTACGCCCGCGAGACCGAGCGAGTCTTCGAGGGGTTCGAGCACGGCCTGGGCAGCGACGGTCGCGGCGACGAGAACCAGAGTCGCCCAGAGAAGCGAGCCGGCGCCGAGGCCGAGCATCGCGGCCGGGCCGAGGGCACGGAGCGAACCGAGGGCGTGCGATGCTTCGTCTCGCTGCCAGGGCTGGAAGCAGGAAACCAGGACGGCGGTGAAGGTGTGCCAGAGCGTGCGCTGAGGGAGCGGGTCGTCGCGGCGTGAGGCCGTTGCGCCGGCGAACCGGCGTGCCCAGTCCACATCGGCGGGGTCGAGGAAGCCGCAGCGCAGCGCGGGAAGTGCATTCGAGAGGGCACGGAGCGAGAGTCCCGCAGCGAGTGCGAAGGCGGCCAGGCCGAAGTCCAGCCGGAGCGTGGCCACCAGCAGGCCCGCGAGCACGGCGGCGTGTTCCGGTCGCAGGCGGGCGAGCAGAACGAACGTGCCGCCGACCGCCCACCACGGCAACACGCGGATCGCGTCGAGAAGCTCAGCGGCTTTCCCGACCACGCCGACTCGCGGGTCCGGGGCGAGGTCGGCGGCGTACGTCAGAGGGGGCACACCGGGAATGTCGTGGCGGGCGAGGAACGAGAGCAGGTGCGTGGCCGTCTCTTCGGCCTGGAGGAAGGGGAGGAAGTGCGAGGCGTCGATGAGCACGAGGCGGCTCGTGGGCATGCGCTCGTGATGCTCGACCGCGCCCCACGCGGGCACAAGAAAGTCGTCGTGCCCGTGGAGGACGAGCGCGGGCACGGTCAACCGCTCCATGACCGGCTCGACGAGGCGCTGGTCGGTGTCCCAGAATGAGCGGATGAAGGCATGACGCATGCCGCGCTCGGCAAGGGCGCCGAAGTGCGGGACGAGTTCCGGCACGATGACCACGGCGACGAACCCGGCGGCATACTTGACACGCTCGAAGAAGTAGCTGCCGGTGCCCTCGGTCTCCTGCACGCCGGTTGCGGCGACGAGGGCGATCGAGGCGATGCGGTCGGGGGCGATGTCCGCGGCGTGGAGAGCGACGCCGCCGCCGTTCGACCAACCGACCAGGTGGGCGCGCTCGATGTCGAGCGCGGCGAGGACCTCGAGAACGGCATGGGCGTGGGCACGGTTGGAGTACGACGGAGCGAGCGCGGTCGAGTTTCCGAAACCTGGCAGGTCGATGGCGATGACGCGGCGGTCGCGGGCGAGGAGTGGGCCGAGTCGGACGAAGTCGAGGGCCTGGCCGGGTGAACCATGGAGGAGGACGACGGGGGCATGCGGTGCGGCAAGGTCGCTGCCCCACTCGAGGTAGGCAATGGACGTGGTGCGGTCGGGGACCGGGCCGTCCTCGTCCGTGGCATGGATCTCGACGATGCGTGCGCCGACCTCTGCGGGGGGAGGCACGTACCACGAGCCGACGAGGCTCTGGACGGCGTGCGAGGCCGTGAGAAGCGCGAGGTAGACCGCGACGGTAACCCGTGCGGTTCTCCGGAGACGGGATGGCGGCTTGGTGGCGCGGGGTGGCATCTGAGGCCGTTCTCGGAGCCTCGGCCCGGGAGTCTACGCCACGAGCGTGAACCCCGACCGGTTCTTGTGAGGATCGTTTGGATTCGGTGGACGGGTCTTGTATGCTGTCAGGGGGAGTTCTCCCCGTGGGTGGTCGCGAAAGGGGCGACGGGCATGGTGCGGACCAGGGCGTTCACGCTCATCGAGTTGCTGGTGGTGATCGCGATCATCGCGCTGCTGATCGGGATTCTGCTGCCGGCGCTGGGCAAGGCGCGGGCGGTGGCGCAGTCCACGCTGTGCATGTCGAATGTGGACCAGATCGGCAAGGCGAGCATGATGTACGCCCAGGACAACAAGGACGAGATCTGGTTCTCGTGGGACTGGGCGCGAACGGACTCCAACGGCGACGGCCTGAACGATGCGCCTGGACACCTGTACGAGTACGTGAACAAGGCGGAAGAAATCCTGGCGTGTCCGACGAACAAGCGCAAGGGCCGCAACAACCGGGATACTTACAAGAAGAACTCGAACTGGTACGGGGGCACGTCGGAGCTCGACTTCGACTACTCCATGCAGACGTTCACGAGCGGGTATCGGCTGGGGTCCGAGGTTCGCAGCGCGTACATCCCGCCGAACTACAACTCGCCCGCGAAGCTGCCGCCCGCGCTTCTGCCGCAACTGACGTACTTCCGGTCGGTGTTCGTGTTCGTGGAAGAGAGCACATGGTGGTACAACGACGCCATCCGCGACGGCCTGTGGGGGAATCAGGACCAGGTCACGATCCGCCACTTCAAGGGTGGATACATGTGGTTTGTTGACGGCTCGACCGAACTCTTCGTCGGTCCCAACGACGGCGACGAACCTCGCTACCAGGGGAATCGCGACTTCGAGGCCAACGACGTCTTCGCGTCCACTCGCGGGCCTGACCACTGGTACCGCATCTACGGGACGCAGTGGAACCGGCCCTACGGCTGGATCAACAACCCGCGATGACGCCCCCCGCGCCCGGCCCCACGAACCGCCTGCGTCTGATCTCGTCGGTGCCAAGTTGGCCGCACGCGCCCATGAGGGTGCGACCCTTGGTGCGTCGCCGGCGCACGAAGAGGCCGCGTGCGACGAGCCGGCCCACGAACCGCTCGATGCTCTCCTCTGTCGGAGCGGGCCAGGGGGAGTTGCGTCGCGGGTTGTAGGGAATGACGTTCACCATGCCCCGGGTCAGGCCGTCGCTTGACCCGCAGGCCGTGAAGGGGCGGAGGTACTCCGCGAGTTCGTCGGCGTGGTGAGGCTCGTCATTCACGCCTGGGATGATGACGTATTCGAAGCAGATCTTGCGGGCGCGTCCGAGGCCGGGCACGGCAAGGATGGCCTCCCGCAGGTCCGCCAAAGGCATTGCGCGGTTGACGGGCATGATGGCGGAGCGTGTGGCGTCGTTCGGGGCATTGATGCTGACGGCCAGGCCGAGCCGCCGCCACCCAGGTCGGTCCATCACCGTCGCAAGTCGTCGCAGGCCGTCGATCCGCCCGACCGTGGAGATGGTGATGCGCGACGTGGCGATACCCGGGCCGTCGTGATCGGTCAGGATGGCGACGGCGTCGAGCACCGCGTCGAGATTGTCGAGCGGCTCGCCCATGCCCATGAACACGACGTTGCGGATCGGCGCCCCGAGGACGTGCCGCGCCGCCCACCACTGGCCGACGATTTCGCTGGGCGTGAGCGAGCGAACGAGGCCCATCTGGGCCGTCTCGCAGAACGTGCAGCCCATGGCGCACCCGACCTGGCTGGAGACGCAGAGCGTGTGTGTCCGCGCCCCGCCGCGACCGATCATCGGGATGACGACACTCTCGACGTGCAGGGCAACGTGTTCGGGGAAGCGATCGGCGACCGTGCCTCGCTCCAGCCGCTGAAGGAACTTGATCGTCGTGCCTTCTGCAACCGCCTCGCGCTGTTCACGCACGATCGGGCCGGCGAGCGCGGCGTCGTTCATCCAGTCAGCGATCACGCCGGCACGGTGGAACGCGCGGTAGTCGTCGAGGGCACGAACGCGAGAGGAAAGCCCGGCCCGAGCGCAGGCGTCGGCGAAAGCGACCGAGGGGAGGGCGAGCGGGCTGGGTGTCACGTCGGGCACAGGCGAGTGTATGGCGGCGATGGGGGTTCGAAGAGAGCGTCGAACGGGATCGGCTCTGCGTCGGAGAGTGCGGAGGCTGCCGCAGGGCAGCGTGGCTTGAACAGCAGAAAGGGCGCCAAGTCACGGGGCACTGAGGCATGGGTGGTGAGTTCGCACTCGTGCGGGCGGCCGGGATCGCGTGTCACGGCCTGAGTTTTGCCATGAGAGCGCTGAGCGCCTCGATGCCACGGGCGACGCACTCTCGAGCGGCGTCGGCCTGCGCGAGCGTGATCGCCCTTCGGGCGCGCTCGATGGCCTGGGCGCGCTTGGCGCTCCCGGGCGGGGCGTCCGGGCGGTTGTCGAGCTCGCACAGATTGTCGTACTGGTCAGCGAGTTTCACCAGCCGAGCCTGCCAAGGGCCGGCAGCGAGGCGTGCGTCGTACTCCGGCTCGCGCAAGTCCTCGCGGAGGATCATGCTCTTGGTGAGCGCGGCAACGGCGTCGGCGACTTCCGGCCCGAACGCCTCGAGCAGGTCGTCGTAGTCCGTGTCCGTGTCCTCGATCGTGTCGTGCAGCAGTGCAGCGCACAGCGCGACCTGGTTTTCGCACCCGAAGACGACAGCGACGATGAGGGCGACTCTCGTGGGGTGCGCGTAGTAGGGCGTTCGCCCGTCCTTGCGCAGGGCGTGGCGGTGCGCACGTGCGGCGAACGAGGCTGCCTGTTGCCAGCGCGTGGGATCGATCGGCATCGGCGTGCTCCGAGAAAGGCTACCCGGCGTGGATCAGGCTCGTGCGTGAGGGGTTGCCGCCGTGCTCGTCGAAAAGGAGCAGCACGTTCTCCGCACCGGGCTTGAGCCAGGGGCCGGGGAGGAGGTAGCGCATCTGCGGCGGAACGCCCTTGCCCGTCGCTGTGGCGACCCAGTACCGCGAGACATTGCGTCCGTTGAGGAAGATTTGCCCCTTTGTCATGCCGGTGAGGTCGAGGAGGAGCGGTCGGTCGTCCGTCGCCTTGAACGAGGTGCGCCACCAGACGGGTCCGCGCCGGCCGCCGGCCTTGTGCTGATCGGAGTAAGCGTGCGAGGGCGGTGGTTCCCACGCGGCGAACGCCCATTCTGCTTTCTCCGAGATGCACCTGGTGCCTTCGACGATCTGCACCGACGGGGCGAGCGAGTTCAGCATCGCCTCTGCGCCTTCGGGGCCGACGGAGTCCGCCGCGAGGGCGATCTGGAGCGTGTTGTTGCCGCGGCTGAGCATCCCGGAGTCGAGGACGAGGCGATCGGGGCCGGGGCGGTCGAGGTAATGAATGGGCTTGTTGTTGAGCAGGACGAGGCCGCGCCCGACGAAGGAGCCGATGGTCACGATGATCGGCGTCTTTCGGCGGTGGGGGAGCGTCCACGTCGCGCGCATCGGGTGGGTGACGTCGCCCTGGCGCACTTCCCACAGGGGAGTGCGGAACGACATCAGCTCGATCGGCGATTCCTCGCTGAGTTTCATGCGACCCGATCGGAAGTTGGTCGTCTCCCAGACGTGCCCGTAGAGGCCCTTCGGCTCGCCGATGTGCGCGCCGCCGGAAAGCCTGCCGAGGTTGTCGGCGAGCGCGACGAGCGTGTGCTCGGCCTTGCGGAGCTGGAGAACGGGGTCGAGGTCCGCGCCCGGTCCGGTGCCGATGATCCCCTGCGATTCGCCGTCGAGGAAGAGGTGGAGGCGATCAGCGGCATGAGGGAAGGTCATCTTCACACGCTTTGCCTTCGACGAACGGAAGGTGAGACGGTACCAGCCGTAGCCGTAGGGCGCGCCGAGGCGAGTCAGGTCGTCAGGCCCAGCGATGACGGCGTATCGCTGGCTGGTGCCGGCGGCGAAGTCGTCGGCGGGGGCGGCCTCCCAAACGCCGAAGGACGGCGCGGAGTTGCGTGCCATTGCCGGGGCGGAGGCGATCTTGATCCGTTCCGCGCGGCCTTCGCCGTCGATGCGCGTCATGTGGCGCGCGCCTGCGGCCGGCACGGGCTGACCCGCGGCGTCGGTTCTCGCCGCACCGAAGATGATGGCGTCATCCAGCACGAGCGTTCGATCCACCTGCTCCTCGCTCAGCACGACCAGCACGACGCCTTCATGCTCGACCACCAAGGGATCGACGGACTTGCCCCGTGGTGCTTCCACTTCCAGAGGAGAGCCGTTGACCGAGACGACGCCGCGCGACCCTTCCGGGCCGAAGCAGACCAGCACCCGGCCGAACGTCGCGAGGGCATTGAGCGCGCAGTAGTCGATCTCCGAACGTGCCCCGATTCGCGTGCCGAGCAGGCACCACGCCACGCCCTGGGCTGAGAGCGGGACCGCGACGGGTGAACCGTCCGGCAGCACGATGTGCGCATACCGAAGTGCCCGTGAACGTGCGGGCGGGTCGTCAAATACGAACGCGACGCCGCCGTGCGTTCCTTGGACATGGGCCAGACTCATTCCCATGCCATGTCCGGGAATGGCGGCCGGGTCCATCAGGACGGGCCGCTGATCAGGGTCGAGGTTCGCCAAGATGCGTGAGAACTGGGACGCGAACGTGCAGAGTCTGCGCAGGGCACGCCCTGACTCGGTCAGATCACCGGTTTCGGAGAGTGGCGCGCCCTGATCGTGGGACGCTGTGACGAAGGCCTCGTGAGCCGTGTGCAGCCTGCCTCCCGAGAACCCGAAGTTCGTTCCGCCGGCGAAGGGGTTGACGACGAACTGCCCTCCCGCGGCCAACACTTGTGCCGCCGAACGCATGATGGCTGGAGTCGTGAGCGGGTCTGGCGCGGGCTGACCCCAGGAAGCGGCGTGTCCGATCCGCAGGTCGATCACGATTCGTGGGTTGCGAGGCCGGACGATGCCGAGTTGCCGTACCGCGGAGAGCATCTCGTCGCTTCCGGACCAGCACTCGATCTCGCCCTCGACGGACTGCCAGAGGTTGTTGGCGTTGATGACGGGAACACTGAAGCCGGCTTCCCGGTAATACCTGAGCAACTCGCCGAGGTAGGCGTGCGCGAGGTCATCATGCCCGCAGGTCCACGCGTGCTCGTTCTGGATCATCAGCAGGGGGCCGCCGCGCCCGCTGCTGGTGACCTGCAGGTCCGCGACCTGCTTGGCGAGCGCGGTGATGAAGCGAGAGCACGCCTCGAGGAACGGACCGTTCTGGGTGCGAAGGCGCAGTCCCGGAAGGGAAGTGAGCCACGGGGGAAGCCCGCCGAGGTCGAAGCCGGACCCGACATACGGACCCGGCCGGAGGATGCAGTGCATCCCCGCTTCGCCGACCATCTTCACGAAGGATCGGAGGTCGTTCTCGCCCGCGAAATCGAACTGGCCCGGACGCGGCTCGTGCCTGGCCCAGACGACCGGGGCTTCGACCGTGTTGAGTCCCGCGAAACGTGCGGCGCGGATGCGATCAGCCCAGACTTCCCTTGGGAGGCGGGCGTAGTGGATGGAGCCGCCGACGATCCAGAGTCGTCGTCCGTCGAGCAGGAGGCTCCTGCCGTCAAAGGTGACCGATGGCATTGGCTCTCCGTCGAAGGGGCGGCGGCCGGGGGCTACGCTCTGGCCCCGGTTCCGGTTGGCTGCCGCGGCCGCCCCACGAGTCCGTGCGGGAGAGGATCAGAATAGGTGCGTGCCGAACGATCGGCCACAATGTTTGGCTATTGTCAGGAGGACACAGTGCTCTTTTTCACACCTTCGCCCCCCCCGTCCGATCTGAGCGGCCGCGATGTCTAAGCACGGCACCTTCCATAGCCCGATCGTCTGCCGCCGCTCCCATGTGTGGGCGGGTCTCGGCTGCATGTCCCTCCTGCTTCTTGCCGCCGGCTGTGGGGGGGGGATGGCGAAGATCGATCGTCAACTCGCCAAGGTCGTTCAGGATCGCTCGCGGGCGATGGCGGCTTCATCGCCGGGGGTCCGGGCACCCGGCGAGTACACGCCGGATCGAAGCCGCACGAGCAAGACTCCAGCCACGACGAACCCGGAAGCCGGTGCGCTGTCGTACGTTCCGGGCGAGCAGGCGGAATCGGCCGACGAGGAACTGCGTAGGGTGAACGAGCGCCTGCGGCGGTTTCACGAGCAGGCCGCGGGGGGTGGAGCGGGCGAGTACATCCCGCTGACGCTTGACCGTGCGTTCGAGGTGGCGCAGCTCGAAGGCCGTGAGTACCGCGACGCGGAGGAGGACTACCTGGTCGCGGCGATCCGGCTGCTGATCGAACGGCACCGGTGGGGCCCGCGCCTGTTCAACGATTCGAGCGTTTCGCTCTCGGGCGAGGGCGACGAGGGGCGCTTCGACAACGCGCTCCGCGTGGTGAACACGCTGCGGGCTAACCAGAGGCTGCCCTACGGGGGGCAGGCGGAGGCCCGCTGGGTGTGGCGTGCGACCGAGGACCTGCGGTCGAGCGTCTCGGGCCAGTATCGGCAGTCTTCGGAACTGGTCTTCGACGCGAACATGCCGCTGCTCAGGGGGGCGGGTACGGTTGCGCAGGAGAGCCTGATCCAGTCGGAGCGTGATCTTGTCTACGCCGCCCGTGACTTCGAACACTTTCGCCGGAGTTACTTCGTGAGCATCGCGGACGACTACTTCCGCCTGCTTCAGGCCGCGGCTCGCATCAACAACCAGGTCTCGCAGTTGCAGAGCCTTCGTCTGTTCGAGGAGCAGCAGCGTGCGAAGTTCGAGGCCGGGCGGATCAGCCAGTTCGACCTGAACAACGCGACCAACCGCGTGCTGCAGGCGGTCTCGACGCTGGCGAGCCTGCGAGAGCAGTTCACGCTGCAACTGGACCGCTACAAGGTGCGTCTCGGCATCCCGGTCGAGACCTCCGTTCGCCTCTCGGGCGTCAGTTTCGGCCTGACCGCGCCGGTTGTTGACCTGGATGAGGCGACACGGGCCGCGCTGGCGTATCGGCTCGATCTTCAGAACCGGCGCGACAGGCTGCTCGACTCGCAACGGAACGTGGACGTGGCCCGCAACAACCTTCTGCCGGACTTGGGAGTCGGCGCGCAGGTGGGCATTCCCACCGATCCCGACGCGCGGGAGGGAGGCGTCGCGTTCGACCCTGACGAGACCCGCTACGAGGCGAGCATGACGCTCTCGCTGCCGCTCGACCGCCAGATCGAGCGGCTCCAGCTGAGGCAGGCCCTCCTGAATCGCGACCGGCAGCAGCGCGCGTACGAGCGGTTCAGCGACGACGTTGTCGTGGACGTTCGCCGCCGCGTCCGCGAGATCGACCTTGCCCGCTTCCGACTCGAACTCGCGGAGCGGCAGGTGCAGATCAACGAGCGCCGGCTCGAGGAGCAGCGCATCAGGGCCGACCTCGTGGATACGCGCACGCAACTCGACGCCTTGACCGACCTGCTCAACTCGCAGAACGACCGCGACCAGGCGTTGACGGACCTGCGCATCGCCGTGCTGAACTACCTGCTCGCGTCCGGGCAGCTCCGCGTCCGACTGGACGGCTCGCTTGAGCCGCTGCCTGGTATGGACGTCCGCGTCGAGCACATCCCGCTCGACTACGCCCGGCTTCTGGGCGAGGACGACGAGAAACTGCCGGTCATCGTGCCGCCGGACGAGATCGAAGCGCCGGCGGAGCAACCCGAGACGCCGTAACCAGACGGATGGGCACGAAAGGGCGACGTTCCTATTCAGAGGACTCGCGCACCTGCCCCAGCGCGTCAGCGACGTAGACGTCGTGGCGCTCCCACCGTCCCCCTGCGTGGAGGTAACTCGACACCCCTCCCTCGACGCGCACGAAGCCGAGCCGCGCCGCCATGCGAAGGCTCGCCTCGTTCTCGGGCTGGATGCCCGCGAAGACGCGGTGCAGGCCGAGTCCCTTGGGCAGGTCGAGGAAGGCGTAGTCCAGCATGGCGCGCACCCCCTCGACCGCCAGGCCGCGGCGGACGCAGTCCGCGGCGATCCACCAGTTGGCGTCCGCTTCGAGGCAAAGCCCGCGGCGGATGGCGTTGAGGTTGAACACGCCGGCGATGCGGCCGTCGTCGAGCACGCCGACACGTCGCCAGCCGGTGCCGTTGCGGTCGCCGGCCTCGGTCAGCTCGAGTTGCCGGAGGAAGAGGTCGTCGTCCGATTCACCGGGCCGGTGCAGGGGGCTGAAGCGGTCGAGATGGTCCCGGCTCGCCCGGATGACGCGCAGATATTCGTCGCGGTCGCTCTCGCGCAGCGGGCGCAGCGTGAGCCGTGATGTTCGGAGGAGCGATCGGCTTTCGACGATGACCGGCCGCAACGGCGCGAGGTCCGCGATCGCGTCGCGTGCCGAGATCGTCCGCTGCGCGCTGCGCCGCCGTCTCATGTCCGCACCTCCGGCCTGTCGGGGTGCGGCCAGTCAAGGTGGTACGATTCGCCGCGCGGGCGGTCGATGCGTTCGTAGCCGTGTGCGCCGAAGAAGTCGCGCTGCGCCTGGACGAGCGCGGCGGGAAGGCGGTCGGCTCGGAGCGAGTCGTACCATGCGAGCGCGCTCGAGAACGCCGGGGTCGGCACGCCCGAGATCGCGGCCGCCGCCACGACCTCGCGCCACGCCGACTGCCGTTCCGCCGTTGCTGCGGCGAATGGGCGTGCGAGCAGGACGTTCGACAGCCGCGGTTCCTCGGCGAACGCGGCCGCCAGCTCGTGCAGCAGTCGGGCGCGGATGATGCACCCGCCCCGCCAGATGCGTGCGATGGTTGCGAAGTCCAGGCCCCAGTCCCACCGCGCGGACGCCGCCGCGAGAACCGTGAAGCCCTGCGCGTAGGCGCACAGTTTCGAGCAGTAGAGCGCATCGCCCACCGCGTCGATGAACCCGTTCCGATCGGGCTGCCTCGGAGCGGACGGCCCGCGCAGTCGCTCCCGTGCAGCACGCCGAGCTTCTGTATCCGCGCTGATGGTGCGGGCGAAGACGGCTTCGGCGATCGTCGGCGCGTGCACGCCGAGGTCCAGGGCGGCTTGGCTCGTCCACTGGCCGGTGCCCTTCTGGCCGGCGGCGTCGAGCACAACGTCAACGAAGGGGCGACCCGTGGAACGATCCTTGTGCGCGAGAACCTCCGCCGTGATCTCGACGAGATAGGAGTCCAGCACGCCCCGGTTCCACTCTGCGAAGACCGCCGCGATCTCGCGCGGTTCGAGTCCAGCCGCACGACGGAGAAGGTCGTACGCCTCGGCGATCAACTGCATGTCGGCGTACTCGATGCCGTTGTGGACCATCTTGACGAAGTGCCCTGACGCGCCGGGGCCGACCCTAGCCGCGCAGGCCTCGGCGTTCGGGGCGTCGGCCGGCCTGCCCGGTGAACCCCCCTCGATCGGCCTGCCGGTGCGTGCGTCCACCTTCGCCGCGATCGCGGTCCAGATCGGTTCGAGGGCGTGCCAGGCGTCGGTGCCGCAACCGGCCATGAGGCTCGGGCCGAATCGCGCACCGACCTCCCCCCCCGACACGCCGGAGCCGACGAAGCGGATGCCGCGGTCTCTCAGCGCTGTTCCGCGTCGCGCCGTGTCGTCCCAGTGCGCGTTCCCGCCGTCGACCAGCACGTCGCCGTTTTCGAGCAACGGGGCGATCTGTTCGATCACGGCATCGGTCGCGGAACCCGCCTTGACCATCAGCAGCACGACGCGGGGCTTGCGGAGGGATGCGACGAACTCGGTCATGTCGAACGCGGGAAGGAAGCAACCCGGCCCGCGTCCGCGCCACCCCCGGCCGAACGAGCCTGGGGGTGAGTCCGCCAGGAGTTGCCGGACCGGCTCAGGGGAGCGGTTGTGCAGGGCGACGCGGAATCCGTGGTCGGCCATGTTCAGGGCGAGGTTCCGCCCCATCACGGCCAGACCGACCACGCCGATGTCCGCGTTGTCAGAACTTCTGCGCTCACCCTCGGCCATGCCACCCTTCCCGGCGGGGCCGCCCCCGCCAACCGCTACAGTGCGACGCTATGCAGGACGGCCATGCCCTGCTGATGTTCGCGGCTCGACTCGGGCTGCTTATCGGCGTCCCGGCCTTTCTTGCGTTGCTTCTTCGGCTCGCAGGCGCGGGGCGGAGTGGCGCCCTGCGTTCGATCGCGACCGGCTCGATCGCCGGTGTTCTGCTCGGGCCGGGGATCGCGGGTCGTCTCGCGCCGGATGTGTGGGGGCGCGTCTTCAGTCAAGCAGAACCGGCGACTCCGGGCATTGTGGCGATTCTATCGATTGCGATCTTCGCCGCGGGCTGGGCGGGCCGCCGTCCCTCCTCCGCGGGGCAGCAAGCCGGCCCACACGATCTGCTGACCGCCCTTGGCGCGGCATTCCTTTCGCTCGCCATGACCGCGCTGCCCGTTGCGATTCTTCTGGGCTGGCTCTTCGACCTCGACCGGCTGACCGGACTCGCGTTCGGCGCGGCCTTTGGATCGGGGAGCGCGTTCGCCCACGTAACGCTGCGCCGCATCCGACCGATCGGCCGCTCGACCGATGCGCGGCTCTTTCTCGGATGCTCGCTTCTCCTTTCGTTCGGGCTGATCGCCGCGCTCGCCTCGCCGGATCGGGTCTGGGTGCTGCTCGTGCTGGCGGGGGCGTATACAGCGGGCACGATCGCGTCGCGCCTGGCTCCGCTTTCCGCACGCGGTCGGGGGATTCTCCGAGGCCTGCTCCTGGCGCTGATGGCAGGATGCGCGGCCCGGCTGGCTTCACTGCTCGACCCGGCCTCGCTCACGTCGGGGTGGCAACCGGTTGCGTTTGTTCTCGCTGTGCTGCTCGTGAGCGACGACCTGGCGGCGATGGGAGCCGGCTTGGGATGGCTCACGCTGGGGCGAGCCGGATCGGGCTTGGGATCCGCGCGCCGGTACATGGAATCGCAGGGGCGCGGCGCCTCGCTCACGATGGTGGCGTTCGGGTCGGGTCTTTGGATGCTCGGAATGCTGAATCCGGGCACAGCAGCGGGTTCGGCGGTGGTCGTCGCGTTGCTGCTCAGGGGCGCAGCCGGTGAGGCCTTCCTCGGGGGCTACAGGGCCATTCTTGACGCTGCGGCAGGCGATACACCCGACGAATGGTGACCCGGGGCTTGCGATCCGGGGGAAGACCTGCCACAATGACCGTGCCTGAAAAGAAGGGAGCCGCAATGAACAGGCGAACCGGCTTTACGCTCATCGAGCTGCTCGTGGTGATCGCGATCATCGCGCTGCTGATCGGCATCCTGCTCCCCGCGCTGGGTCAGGCACGGAGGGCGGCGCGCGGGGCCCTGTGCGGCTCGAACATGAAGCAGTTCGGCGTAGGGTGCGCGACATACAGCGTGGACTTCCAGAACCGCATCGGCACATACTCGTGGACGCGGACGGAATGCCCGAGCGAATGGGCCGACCTGCGCACCGCCGGCAACGACGTGCAGGCCGCGATGAACCAGGCTGTGGACATCCTCCGGCGGCGGGCGCACCGGGAGGACATCCCGAAACTGACCGACCGTCTCCCGCACCGGCGCTTCACGCACCTTGTCATCATGGACTACATGTCGTCGCAGATGCCCGAACGCATCGCGGCCTGCCCCGAGGATAAGGGGTTGATCGCCTGGCAGAACGATCCGTTCAACGAGTCCTCATTCCCGCCCGGCTCCGAAGCGTTCCGTAAAATGTGGCCGTACAGCTCGTCGTACCAGTGGGTGCCCGCGTCGTGGTCGTGGGACTCCAACGCGAAGGGCAAGGAGACCGTGAGCCAGTACGGCATGGACCACAACCTGTTCTACGTCGGAAACGCGGAACTCGGCCGCCGGTACCTGCATGAAGTTGCGTTCCCGGCCGCGAAGGTGCACGTGATTGAGTTCCACGATCGCCACAACGGCAAGCGTGACCTCTACCACGCCTACCCCGACGCGAAGGCGAACCTCCTGTTCTTCGACTCTTCCGTGCGGGCGCTGGCGACCGCCGACACCAACCGGGGCGGCAACCCCATGGCGCCGAAGTCCAAGCACCCGACGACGTACTACTACAACCCCAAGATTCTCGGTTTCGAGCCGCCCGCCAAGGGGAACGGTCCGCTGGGCGACTGGGTCATCGGGCACTATCGCTGGACGCGGGGAGGCATCGGGGGCGTCGACTACGGCGGCGAGGAAGTGAACACCGGCCAGAAGAACTGAGCGAGTCAGAGCGGGTCACGTCGTCGCGGGCGCGACGTTCGCCGTGACGATCGGGAGGGGAGGAAGACGGTCGGACGCGGCAGCGGCATAGTCCTGCAGCGCGGCCACGTCCCACTCGCCGGCTCGCCTTGCCTCGATCGCCCGGACCGCAGCAGCCGCGGCGGTTGCTGTCGTGATCATGGGAAGGCTCAGCCGAACGGCGTTGGCGCGAATCTTGCCCTCGTCCGTTCCCCAGCCCGTGCGCGTCGGCGTGTTGATCACCAGGCGGATCTGGCCGTCCGCCATCAGGTCGAGCACGTTCGGCCTCGCGCCCGCGGCGATCTTCTGGAGTACGGTCGGCTTCATGCCGTGGCGCCGCAAGGCCTCGCCGGTGCCGGGCGTCGTGAACACCTTGAAGCCCATCGCCAGCAGCGAGCGCGCCACGTCCACGATTCGCGTGCGGTCCTCCTCGCGGACCGAAATGAACACCCCCCCCTCGCGAGGCAGGTTGACCCCGGCCGCGTGAAGGGCCTTGAGATACGCCACGGGCATCGAGATGTCGATGCCCATCACCTCGCCCGTCGATCGCATCTCGGGTCCGAGCACGAAGTCCACGCCGGGGAACTTCTGGAACGGGAAGACGGGGGCCTTGACGGCGAACGTCCCCGTGTCCGGCAGTTCGCGCGCGCCCTGCTCGGCGAGGGGGACGCCCATCATCGCCTTGGCCGCGATGGACGCCCACGGGGCGTGCTTCGCCTTGCCGACGTAGGGCACGGTGCGGCTGGCGCGAGGGTTGACCTCAAGAATGAAGACTTCGTCGTCCTTCACGGCCACCTGCACGTTCATCAGGCCGCAGACCCGGAGCGAGCGGGCGAGGTCGCGGCTGATCTGGCGGATGCGCTCCGTGAGCCGCCTGGGCAGCGACCACGGGGGGACGGTGCAGGACGAATCGCCCGAGTGGACACCCGCGTGCTCGATGTGCTCCATGACGCCGCAGACAATCGCCTGGCGACCGGCCTGCTGGTCGCCCTGCGCGCCCGCGGGGGCGAAATCGGCGACGACGTCCACGTCAACCTCGACCGCGCCGTCGAGGAACTTGTCGATCAGGATCGGCGCGTCGTCAAGCCCGCTGAGGTCGAGGGCGTTGGTGACGTAGTGCCGCAGGGCTTTCTCGTCGGGGCAGATTTCCATGCCGCGCCCGCCGAGGACGTAACTCGGGCGCACCAGAACGGGGTAGCCGATCCGCCCTGCGATCTCCACGGCCTGCTCGAGCGACCGTGCGACGCCGGACGCCGGCCGCTGGAGGTGCAGCGATCCGAGAAGTTTGTCGAAGCGGTCGCGGTCCTCGGCGAGGTCGATCGAGTCGAGGCTCGTGCCGAGGATGGGCACGCCGGCGGTGACGAGGCCGTGGGCGAGGTTCAGGGGCGTCTGCCCGCCGAACTGGACGACGACGCCCCGCACGCCGCCCCCGGTGTTCAGCCGCTCCACGACGTTGAGCACGTCCTCCAGCGTGAGCGGCTCGAAGAAGAGCAGGTCGCTTGTGTCGTAATCGGTGGAGACGGTCTCCGGGTTGCAGTTGATCATCACCGACTCGAAGCCGAGGTCGCGTGCGGCGAAGGCGGCGTGCACGCAGCAGTAATCGAACTCGATGCCTTGGCCGATGCGGTTCGGCCCGCCGCCGAGGATGACGACCTTCGGTTTCGTCGAGACCCGCACCTCGTCGGTGTCCGTCGCCCCCGGCCCCGATGCCTCGGTCCCGTGATCCATCACCCCGTCGTCAACCCCTTCCTCGTAGGTGCTGTAGTAGTACGGCGTGACGGCCTCGAACTCGGCGGCGCAGGTGTCCACGAGGCGGAAGGCGGGCCGGACGCCGAGTTCCTGCCGGCGTGCCCGAACTTTCAGGATCGTCTCGCTGCTGATGCGGCGGAGGTAGAGGTTCGCCAGTTGCGCGTCGGAGTACCCGAGCCGCTTCGCTTCGAGCAGCGTTTCGCGCGGCACGTCCTCGAGCGCGGCGAACGAGCACAGCTCGTCCTCGAACTCGACGAGCTGCGCCATCTGGTCGATGAAGAACGGATCGATCTTCGTCAACTCGGCGACGCGGTTCACGCTCCAGCCCATCTTGAGGGCGTAGCGGATGAAGTACGGCCGTCCCTGGCAGGGGACGGTCAGCTTGCGCACCAGCTTGTCGATCGGGATGGGCCACTCGATGGGCTGGCCGTCGGCGGTGCGCAGGCCTGTCGCGCTGGCGGAGCCGGTGCCCGGCTTGGCGCCCGGCGAGAAGTCCAGCACGAGCTGCTGCTCCTCGACCGCCCGCATCGCGGTCAGCCACTTGTCGTTGCGGTCCAGCCCGAAGCCGAAGCGTTTGACGTCGAGCGAGCGGATCGCCTTCTGGAAACTCTCCTTGAAGGTCCGACCGATGGCCATGACCTCGCCGACGGACTTCATCTGCGTCGTCAGCGTCTCGTCCGCTTCGGGGAACTTCTCGAAGGTCCATCGCGGGATCTTGGTGACGACGTAGTCGATGGCCGGCTCGAAGCACGCGCTGGTCGTGCCCGTCACGTCGTTGCGGAGTTCGTCGAGGGTGTAGCCGACGGCGAGCTTGGCCGCGATCTTGGCGATGGGGAAGCCGGTCGCCTTGCTGGCGAGGGCGGAGGAGCGGCTGACGCGCGGGTTCATCTCGACGACGACCATGTGGAACCGGCCGTCCTCGGGCTTGGGGTTGACGGCGAACTGGACGTTGGAGCCGCCCGTCTCGACGCCGACCGCCCGCATCACGGCGATGGCGGCGTCGCGCATCGCCTGGTATTCCTTGTCGGTGAGCGTGAGGGCGGGGGCCACGGTGATCGAGTCGCCCGTGTGCACGCCCATGGGGTCGATGTTCTCGATCGAGCAGACGATGATGCAGTTGTCGCGCCGGTCGCGCACGACCTCGAGCTCGTACTCCTTCCAGCCGATCAGCGAGCGGTCCACCTGGACCTGCCCGATCATGCTGGCCGACAGCCCGCGCCGCACCAGCGTCTCGAACTCCTCGCGGTTGTAGGCGATGCCGCCTCCCCATCCGCCGAGCGTGAACGCGGGGCGCACGATGGCGGGCAGGCCGAGCCGGTCCAGCGCGGCCAGGGCCTCGTCCAGCGAGTTCACCGCCCGCGACGGCGGCGTCGCCAGGCCGATCGACTCGCAGACCCGCTTGAACGCCTCGCGGTCCTCGGCGCGGTGGATGACCTCTCGGCTCGCCCCGATCATCTCGATGCCGAACTCTCCCAGCGTGCCGCCGTCCCAGAGGGCGCAGGCGCAGTTGAGCGCGGTCTGGCCGCCGAGCGTGGGCAGGATCGCGTCGATCGGCGTGCCCAGGCTCCGTTCCTTCTCGACGATCTTGCGGACGGTCTCGGGCGTGATCGGCTCGACGTAGGTCCGGTCGCTGAAGGCCGGGTCGGTCATGATGGTGGCGGGGTTCGAGTTGACGAGGACGATGCGGTACCCCTCGTCGCGCAGGGCCTTGCAGGCCTGCGCCCCCGAGTAGTCGAACTCGCACCCCTGCCCGATGACGATCGGCCCGGACCCGATGACCAGGATCGTGTGGATGTCCGTGCGTTTGGGCATCGCTCTCCGCCGTGGCTGCGCCGCGACCCCGGCCCGGCCGCCGGGCTGCTCCGTTCGCGCTTCGCGCTGGGGTTCGGGCTGCCTCTGCGAGGAAGCGTAAGCGATCCGTCGCCCGC
>JAANMV010000779.1_pt1 | contig 38466 bp, 33 predicted proteins | sample 7279661 | NCBI WGS metagenome assembly JAANMV01 (sample SAMN14094540, study PRJNA606508) | bioreactor metagenome | isolation source: A lab-scale SPAN reactor treating ammonium-rich wastewater day 121 | place: Ireland: Galway | collected 2017-05-16
GCGAGTAGAGGTCAATGTCGGAATCCGATTCGCCGCGAAGCAGGTCGGCTTCCTCAAGAAGCGCCGCAACATCGCACGCAAGCGCGCCTATGCCGAGTTCTTTTCCCCGAACAAGCATGTGTGCAAGCCGCGGGTGAACGGCAAGCTCCTCCATTGCCCTGCCGTGGGGAGTTAGCGTTCCGTTTCCGTCAAGCGCGCCGAGACGTTGCAGCAATTCGCGGGCTTGCGAGAGATTCGCTGAAGGAGGCGGACTCAAGAAACGAAGGCTCTCGCCCTTCGGATCGCCCCAATACGCAAGCTCCAGCGCCAGCGGCGCAAGATCGGCAACACTGATTTCAGGCCGGGCGAATTGCGGAAGTTGCGTATGCTGCCGCTCAGTCCATAGTCTGTAGCAAGCGCCGGGTTGCTGCCTTCCCGCACGCCCCCTGCGTTGATCGGCGGAGGCCCGGGAGACGGGAGTCGTAACAAGCCCGGACATGCCGCGACGCGCATCAAAATGTGAGTTGCGTGAAAGACCCGAATCTATCACAACACGAACACCGTCTATCGTGAGACTCGTTTCAGCTATGCTTGTTGAAAGAATCACCTTACGGTTGCCGGGTTTTGCCGGAGCAAGTGCTGACTGCTGTTTGTCATGCGGAGCCTCGCTGTACAGCATATGAACGGAGACGTTCTCGGGAAGGTTGCTTTTGAGAAGCAGCGCATCGACGCGGCGGATTTCACGTCGGCCGGGAAGAAAAACCAGAACATCTCCCTCCTGCTCACGTAGTGCACGCAGAATCGCCGCTGCTACACGTTGATCGAGGCGGTCGGTTTCTTCGTGCTGTGCGTAGAATGTTTCGACAGGAAAAGCTCTCCCCTCACTCTTGATGACCGGGGCTTTCCCCAACAATTCCGCGACAGCAAGCCCGTCCAACGTTGCCGACATGACGAGAATGCGCAGGTCATTGCGTAGATGTTGCTGTGCATCAAGCGCAAAGGCGAGGCCGAGATCGGCGTGAATACTTCTCTCATGAAATTCGTCAAAGATAACAAGGCCGACATCAGGAAGAGATTGATCGGATTGCAGCATGCGGGTAAGTATGCCTTCGGTCACGACTTCGATTCGTGTTCGGGAACTGACTCTGCTTTCTCCGCGAATCCGGTAGCCGATTGTCTCGCCAACTTTTTCGCCGCGCTGTTGAGCCATGTATGCCGCAGCACGTTGGGCGGCAAGTCTGCGCGGCTCCAGCATGATAATCTTCTTCCCGGAAAGCCACGATTCATCAAGAAGCGCAACGGGTACGCGGGTCGTCTTTCCTGCACCGGGATCTGCCGAAAGAACCGCGTTCGTATTGCCTGCAAGCACAAGGCGCAACTCCGGCAGAATGTTGTCGATGGGAAGAGTCGGCATTCAGAAACGGATGAGAGAGAGTAGACTATACGGCCGGCCCGCCGGGGTTCAATCTCCAGATGGAGAAGTTGAGAATCGCGGCGAACGTAACCCAGAGAATATACGGAACAAGAAGGTATGAGGCTGTGCGGGAGATTTCCCAGAAAAGAATGATGGTAATGAGTATGGCAACCCACAAGACAACAATCTCGACGAATGCCCAGAACGGCGACTGTAACCCAAAGAAAATCAACGACCAGGCAGCATTGAGAACAAGTTGAATGATGAAAAAGATCACCGCTGTTTGCACGTTCTGACCCGTTGAGCTTCTTTGCCAGACAAGGTACAGCGCAATTCCCATCATCAGGTAGAGAACAATCCACACCGGACCGAACAGCCAATTGGGCGGATTAAACGATGGCTTGAGAAGTGTCGGATACCAAGTTTGAACAGATTGCGCTGTGAGGATTGCGGCTATCATCCCGGCACTCTGGCACAAAACGATACTGACGATTAAGCGGATGTAGTTCATGGAGATTGATCAATTGCGGAAATCAACGGTTTCTTGGCAAGCGGGTCATTCGTATTCGGTTGTCCTCAATAACTGAAAAGTGACTGTGCCAATCAGTCCGGGTAGAAATTGCTTCAACAGACTTCGTCGCGACATGTTCCGGCGAGGGAGCAGAAATCCTAAGAAGAATGATGCCCTGCAATGATGGAAGACGCAATCGAAACGCAAGTTCACCAAAATCCTTATCGAAAGTTAGAAGTATCCGTTCTTCCCGTTGGGCCCGATCAAGAATTGCTGTATCAGACTCCCCGGGCGATTCTTCTCGAACCCAAGTAACATCATGTCCCGCCTCCCTCAAGGCTATGACTGCCGCGGCAGGAAGATTCTCGTTTGCAAGAATTCTCACAATAGTTCTCAGGAAGCCAAGGGATATATTTTCTCATCTCGTAACCGTGCACTCGCATAGCCAAGGCATGCCTGAATATCATCGTGCGTCAGACCGGGATAATTCTGCAATATGGCAGCTTCGTCCCATCCTTGAGCCAGCAGATCAACGACGAATTCCACGGCAATTCGGGTTCCCTTTACCAGCGGCTTCCCCACAAGAATCGCAGGGTCAACAACAATGCGATCGTCCCATTTATTCATTTTTCCACTCCTGATGCATTATTCGACTACTTCAAAGTACAAAACCTCTCGATAGAATTCCATCTTTACGGCATCCCTTCTATCTCAAAAACAGTACGCCAACCCCAGCAACCGCGACTACTGCCCCGACAATGGCACGCCACGTCAGTCTTTCTTTGTAGATATATCGGACAAGCGGCAGCATAAGAATCGGTACAATCGCCATGATGGTTGCCGCTATGCCGACCTTTGTATGTTCGATTGCGAAAAGGCTGAAGGAAATTCCGAGAAACGGCCCCAGCACAGATCCGAGCGCCGTGAGCTTGAAAGCCGTCCGGTCGTCGCGGAAGAGTTTCCACGGAGATGCGTAGCGCTTCGTCATCATCGCGACGGGAAGCAGCACAACCAGTGAAGCAACAATCCGTATTGCCGTGGCAACGAATCCGTTTACATCTCCTTCTTGAAATGCCATCTTCGCAAAAACCAGTCCGGCACCCTGCCCGACTGCAGCCAGCAGTGCAAGCGTGAGGCCCAGCGTTGTGATGATGGTTGACTGCTCGGTTCTCCGGTCGAGCACAACAATGCCGATCCCCGCAACGGTAATTGCAATCCCGGTTATTCCCATCATCGGAATAGTTTCGTCGAGAACGAAGTATGCCAGCAGAGCTGCAATGGCGGGCGCAAGCGACATGATGAGCATTGTTACCCGCGCCCCGATTTCCTGAAACGCACGAAACAGAAATGTATCGCCCAACGCAAGCCCGATAACGCCGCTGATCGCGAGATTCAGAATCTGCGAGCCGGAAAGATGAACGTTCAACTGAAACACAACAATGAGTAAAACAAGATATACTGTTGCCAGAATGAGGCGGGTGATGTTGACATCGAACGAACCCGCCCGCTTTGTAGCCGACGCGAAAACCAATGCACTGCCGGACCAGAAGCATGCGGTCAGAAGGGCGCTCAACTCACCGAGAAAGGGCATACGGCATGCAGGTATATGACATTAGTTCTTCCACGTCTTGCGAATGGGATGAGCTTCCGTGTTGAAGATGACATCCTCAAAAGGGAGTGTGTCGGCGGGAGCGAACAGCAGGTAGAGATATTTCAATGTTTCGGCAAGGAAGAAGCTTTCCATATCGTCGCCTTGCTTTTTCACAACGACGTCTTCAAGATAGGCGTAGCCGGCTTCAGTTCTGCAATGGTTCACGAGTCCGTCAAAGAAGGTCTCCCCCATTTTCAGATACGCTTCGTCGCGTGTGTAGTGGTGGAGGTAGTATGCAGATTCGATGATTTCGGGACGCAGGTAATACTGTGGTCTCGTAACGGCCATCTTTGCGTAATCAATCCTTTCCGGCTCGATGCCGTGAAGATTCCACATCTTAAGGCAAGACTCTTGCAACTTCGCGGCCCGTTCAAGGTCTCCTCCCATCGCAAGCACAGCGGGAAAAAATGCATCAAGCGAGCCGAAGGTTGTTCCTGTTCGCTTGCCCGTATACATATCGGCCTGCCCGTACCAGAGTCCGCCATGCGTTGAATCCGACAGATACTCATTGACGGAACGAAGAGCATCCTCCCACATTGTTCTGCACTCGTCATCGTCGAACAACAGCGCGGCCTTCAGGAGATACTCGTAGTACGAATCAATTCCGCCGGCAATGTGACTTGTTGTTCGGACCCACTCGCCTGTTTCAACATTAATAAGTGAGCCTACCAATCCGATCTCTGAGCGGCGGTTGTAAAGCTGGACAAGGGCATTCTTTGCTTTGTCGTAGTAAACGGGCTTGCCAGTCAACTTGCTCAGTGTCCCGAATTCAATCAGGCATGTGCCGATTTCCGCCGGATTGTTGAGTGAATCGCGAATCTTTCCCGTTTGAAAATGAACAAACCGGTACGGCATTCCCGTCGAAGAATTAAATACCGGCAACAGCCGGTTGCCTAAATCCTCTGCCAATATCAAGAATCTTTCATCCCCATCCATCTGATACGCGGAAAGAAGTCCGCCCAAAAGCCGGATGGTGATTTCGAAACTCTGAACTTCGATATTCTTGTCGAACGAAAGATTCTCCAGAATTAACTTCTTGGCTTCTGCGGCTTCCTCCTTCAATCCCATCAGCATCATTGTATCGAATGCATCAACAGGTGTCATGAGAAGCGAGGTTCCGTACCAGTTATGCGGTTTCATGCTTAGAGGCTTCAGCGCATCATGCCCCCAAGCATACTGCTTGTAAGCATTCCACGCGTGAAGGAATTCGGCTTTGACGCTTTCATGAGTAACGGTTCGGGTTTGCGTTTGCGCTCCTGAAATGCAGAGAGCATACATCAGAACCAGAAGTAAAAGTCGGATTATCATGTGATGCTCTGGATTGATGGGGGATGAGGAAAGCTCTGTAAAACGATAGCGAATGAGGTGCAGATTAGCAAGTTGGCAGAAACGCGAGGGTTCAGAAACTGCCGAATGTCATCGAGAAGATGATGTACTGGAAATTCACCCCGTCATTATCTTCAAACAATCCCGCATTGGAAAGGTGCCTGAACGAATAGTGAACCCCGATGACGTTGCTCAGCCACGGGACTTCGATCCCGGCGCTGAAAGTGGGGCTAAAGAGAAAGTTGCTGCCGAGCCGTCTTCCGTCAATTTCCCTTATGCTGATGTAGTTCGCCCCGACCCCGGCTTCGAAAGAAACTCGGGGAAAGTCGATCCCCAACTCAAACAATACCATTGGGGCCGCCCCGACGATGTATTCGACATGGCGATGTTGCTCGATGAGCGTGACACTTTGGTTCAGATAGAGGTTGACGGACGAACTGATTTCGTCGAGCCTGCGCGACGGCACGGAGAGGTAGACACTCCTCAAGCCCGGTGTGGTTATTGACCAGCCTTTTCCGACACGAACTTCGATCTTGTCGGCGGAAAACTGGGCCTTTGCAGACTTATCATCCGGCGAGAAGAGGAGGAAGCTTAGAAGGAATATGATAACCGAATGATGGCGAATTCGGCTCGGTTGCATAGTTGCGTATCCAATACGAACAAAGTACTGGGGCAAAATTATGGAGCTATTGAAATAAAAGCAAGTAACGGCGTCACATCATTGCAACTCACGAAACACGGCAACCGCAAAACTCCTGTCCTTCACTTGAACCGCGAGCTTTCCGGGCTCCCGCTTGATGACGTGGTTGGGAAACTCCCTCTGAAGAACTTTTTCCGCTGATTGGGCACTATGGAAGTAGCTGCCTTCAAGTCGCTGACGCACAAGGTCTGAAACAGATGCTCTGCCAACTATCTGCTGAAGCCTCATTTTTCTTTCCTTTCTGAAGGTGAATCAGATTTGAAAATATTAAGTGGTAAAACATCCAATGCAAAACACCTGCCATTCTCGAAACACACTGCACTGCTGATTCTGTTGCTCAAATGCGGATTTCTGCATCTGCTCACCTGTCACTCATTCCTGTTCGTGTGTAAGAAAATTGCATGACATCAGGCGATGTGTTTCGTTTTCCTCCACCGTCAAAAAAACGTTGCCGTATGTTTGCATCTTATTGGAGAGTGTCTTACACTTATTGCAGTATATCACCCTCTTTCAACGTCTCTCGTCTGCCGGAAATCAATACAAAAAGGATTGGTGTAATGATTAGAAGTACAACCTCACATTTCAGCTTTCTCGCCCTGCTTGCAGCCATGATATTGGTAAGCGGCATCGGCACAGACATCATTCAGGCTCAATCATTACGTGTCGGCCAGCCGTTTAGAGTTTACCCGAGCAACGTAATGCAAACCGAAACATTCGTTGTTCGACACCCGTTGAATTCGAACATACTGTTCGCCAGTGCAAGCACTATCAATCTTGGCAGTGGATTCACAAGCGAGGGCATATATGTTTCCACAAATGCCGGACAGACTTGGAGGGGAAACGATACCTGCACAGGGGCACCCATCTCTTTTCATCGCGGAGACCCTGCCATTGCAATTGATAAAAACGGCACATTTCTTCTAACCCGCTATGGATTTCCTGGCCCGCCGACGGGAATCTACTTCCATTCCTCGACAGACCTTGGCCTTACGTGGTCCTCACAAAGGACCATTACCTCCCAAGATGCCGATCGGGCTTCTTTGGTTTCCGACATAATTCCCGCCAGCAGCTTCTACGGTCGCTCTTATGCCGCGTGGGTTCGACTTTCCAGTCCCTATCCTGTCTACTACTCGTACACGGATGACGGCGGGGCCAACTGGTCAGCACCGGCGCAGGTCAATTCACCGTCGCCACGAAGTCAAGGTGCAGAGCTTTCAATCGGCCCAAACGGAAGAACTAGTCTTTGCTGGGCGAGGGTGGTAAATATCTCCCCTTATATCGAGGATTTTGTCGGTTTTGCCACGTCTACGGACGGCGGAGCGAATTGGTCAATCAGCGAAAATGCCTTCGATGTAAACGGCATTCAAGGCACGTTTCCGCAAAAGGGAAATATCCGAGTCAACGGCTTGCCCAAGATCGATACCGATAACACGGGCGGCCCGCGTCATGGGTGGATATACATTGTGACAACACAACGGAATTTGTTGCCTGCCGGATCCGATCCGGATATCATCCTAAACCGATCATCGAATAACGGACACACATGGTCGGGCGGCATACGCGTTAACCAGGACCCGCTGAATAACGGAAAGACGCAGTTCTTTCCTGCGATTCATATCGATGATGGTGGCGGCATCAATGTGATCTACTACGACGATAGAGACACCACACCCGATTCAACGGGTGTATACCTCTCAAGGTCGACTGATGGGGGCGATACTTGGAGCGACCATCCGATTGGAACTCAACGCTTCAAACCATCCTTCGTAGCACTGAACCTTGCAGACAACATCGGGATGACGTCTGTCGGTACAACGTTGTGGCCGATTTGGATGGATAATTCGTCCGGCATTTATCAGATGTGGGCATGCCCGATTGATCTTGTTGCACTCAACGTTGATGAATCGGCCCTGCCGTCGGCCTTTGAACTGTTGCAGAATTTTCCAAACCCTTTCAATCCGACAACGCAAATCAGTTTCAGGTTGGCTGAAGGGGGTGACGTTACGCTCAGGATTTATGACGTTCTCGGTAGAGAGGTTTCGACTCTTGTCGATGAACGCTTGCAGGCCGGAAATCACTCGAGGGCATTCGACGCATACGGACTGGGAGGCGGCGTATATTTCTACCGGCTGCAAAGCGGGCAACATTCTCAAACGATGAAGATGCTACTGCTCAAGTAAGAACCGGCAAATCGTGAATGTTGAACTCATACATATTTCTTTGTAGATTTTACAGGCAATTCTGCGGATGCATATTTCACTTCCATGAAGCGCTTCTTCGTCTTCGTCTTTCTCTCCCTCTATCTCTACAACATTGTAGGATACCTTGCCGTATTCACTGTGCTTCAGTATCGGGTTCGCAGCGAAGTCAAGAAGATGCTCAAGGCAACTGTACCGGAAGGTGAACTCCTCACCCTGACTTTCCATACCGAATCACTCGAACGAGGCGGCTACGCATTACAGTGGATTGAGCCGCATGAGTTCCGGTACAACGGCAGCATGTATGATATCCTTCGCACACACACCTCCGGAGATTCCACCTACTTTGAGTGCATCAACGACGTACAGGAAGAAATGCTGTTTGCCCATCTTGACCTTCACGTTCAACGGCACATGGGCGATTCCGGCCAGCCAGGCAAGTACGACTCATTCAAAGATGTGTTCAAGGATTCGCTTGCGCTGTTTCAGCTTCCAACCGGCATATTGTACTGCGAGGGGACAGTCTCCGAACAAGCAACCATCCGTTATATTCCTCCCGACTCGACGGCATTGTTTCATCCACCCCGACCCTTTCTGACGTAATTCTCACCGCTGCCGTCACTTACGGTAACCCGGCGTCCTCAATACGGGCATCGGATGCTTTGTCACGCCGTTTCGGATTGAATGCGCGAATGTCCACATCTGCGCTTCCGAATAGCGTGTGGCTGTGCTATTACACAAATACCTACAAGTATAAGGAATAATGTATGGAATACTTCAGATTGGTTATGCATGGGGTGTTGGTATTCCTCATGCTGCTGACCGTATCTCCCGGCATTACATTTGCCCAAAGGGAGAGGGCGTCGGATGAAGACACTCTTCGCACGTACCAGATCGATGAGATCATCAGCAGCGGTACGCGTACGCGAACGAAAGTGATTGACATCCCGTACTCGGTTCAACGTGTCAGCAATTATGAATACAAATACGATAAGAAAGTAAGCATCAGCGATGTGTTGGGCGGAACGCCGGGGTTGTTCATGCAATCGCGTTACGGCAACCACGACGTACGCATTTCGATTCGCGGTTTCGGAAGCAGGTCGAACACAGGCATCCGGGGTGTCCGGATATTGCAGGACGGCATTCCCGAATCCGAGCCTGACGGACAGACCCGCATTGAGTCCATTGACTTTCAAAATGTCGGGGCGATCGAAATCGTCAAAGGAAATGCCTCTTCGCTGTATACGAACGCACCGGGCGGCGTTATCAACTTCATCAGCGACCTGAACTTCACACGATCGCATGTAACACAGTTCAACGAATTCGGTTCGTTCGGCCTCAGCAGCAACGGTTTCAAAGCGGCGGTAAAGACCGATCAGTACCGGTTTCTGGCAACATATAACTATCACTCGGCCCGCGGGTACCGCGAGCACAGCCAGGACTATTGGCATATTTTCAATTCAGCCGTTGAAACGCAGCCGTCCGAACTCTCACGCCTGACGCTGGTCGGGTACTATGTTTCAGGCTTGATCAGACTTCCCGGATCGCTGACGCGTGCACGCTATGACCAGGATCCTTTCCAGCCGAACCCGCGGGATGTCGGCCGCGATGCGAAACGTGTCACGCAGAAGGGACGGTTGGGTGTTCGCTTCGAGACCGCTCTCGACGAGGATCGAAAGAATGAAGTGGAGGTTACAGGGTACGGCACGATGAAATACTTCCACCGTACTGCGGCCACGTACCGTGTCTTCAACCGCAACGGTATCGGAGCGAGCGCCCGCTGGACGAATCGTACGGAGTTGGGAGGGCACAAGAATGAATTCTCACTCGGCGGCGACGTGTTCTATCAGTCGGGGCCGATTGAAGAGTACAACAATATCAGCGGAAAGAAGGGGGATTTGCTTAGGGATTTGACCGACGAGACAATCAGTAACGCCGGCTTCTACGTGCAGAATTCCTTCGGTATTATCAATGACAGGATGAACCTTCTGCTGACAGGCCGGTATGACAATGTCGTCTTCATCAATAACAATCAACTGTTGGAAGTACGAAACTCCCGTCGAACGTTTGGCAAGTTCACCCCGAAGGCGGCTCTCAATTACAAGCTCACTCCGAGAATCGCCCTTTACACATCGTACGGACTTGGATTTGACACGCCGGCAGGCAATGAGCTCGGCAATTTTCCGCTTAGTACAAAACCCGAAGTTATGCTCAATCCGGATCTGGAACCACAACGATCCAAGAACTTCGAGTTGGGCATCAAAGGGAGTCATTCCGTTGATGATCTCGATTTTTTCAGAAGGATATTCTTTGAAGTGACGTTCTTCAACACGAAAATAGATGATGAGGTCGTTCCCTTCGAGCTCGAAGGCGACGTTTTCTTCCGCAACGCGGCGAGAACCAACCGCACGGGACTTGAAGTTGGGGCAGATGCCGAGTTACTGTACGGTTTACGAATGAAGGCTGCGTACACGTATTCCAACTTCACATACTCGGAATACGTTGCACGCAACATCGTGTTGAATCAGCAGGGAGATTTTGTTATTCAGGATAGCAGATTCTCCGGCAATGTCGTGCCGAGCGTTCCGAAACATAATATCTCATTGGCACTCTCCTACACACGCGTGCTGCATGATAACATCACGGGATTTCTTAAGACGCATCTCATGAGCATAAGCGGAATGTATGTTGATGATTTTAATTCGGATAAGACGTCGGGATATCAACTCCTGAATATCTCAGGCGGGGTGGATTTTGTGTTTGACAAGTTCAACCTCCTCATCTCCGGTGGCATTAACAATGTTGCCGACAAGAGATACGTCGCATTCATCAACATTAACTCAACACGAAAGGAATTCTACGAAGCGGGCGAACCGAAAACGTACTTCGGTGGGATTACGTTGGGATACTCGATGTAGAAACCAACATGCAGAAACATTGGCGCCGGGATTACCCCGGCGCCGATGCTGTAACTCTCTACAACCCCTATCTCAACAACATCATTTTGGAACTTTGTACGGCTGTTCCCGCCCGAATGCGAGAGATGTAGATGCCGCTCGGCAAGTCTCCGGCATTGAATGTTACGTGATGCCTGCCCGGCTCTCTTACCTGGTTCACGAGCGTACGAACCTCCTGGCCAAGCAGATTGAATACACGCAGCGTAACAAATGACTGTAGGGGAAGATCAAAAGAAATAGTTGTCGCCGGATTGAACGGGTTCGGGTAGTTCTGAAATAGTGTGAACGTGCCGGAAGCATGACTGTTTTTCTCCGACACGCTTGTGGCTTTCGGCTTGAATTTCAGAATCGTCCCCGAATCACCCACCGCATACCCCGTCAGTGAATCAGTAAAAACCAGGTCGTAAATCGCCCGCCTGCCGGGCGTGTCCATTTCGATCCACGTGTGCAGTGTGTCGGGAGTGTACATCATACGTGCGGCGAAACCAAGCGGAACCCATGCTTCTTTTTCCGTCCGGAAGGAAAGCGCAAGCGGCTCGCCGAAAATATTCAGGAACGTATAGTCCCAATCCTCCCCGGCATTGCGCGATCGTAACATGCTCGCCCCGTAATCCTGGTCGCCGGTAATGCCAACGATGTGCAATGAATCCACCATATGCACATCATGGACAGGCTCAGGGCTTGGCGGATCGGGAAACCCTTGAGTTCTCCAGTTCAACCCTCCATCTGTGGTTTTCCAGATTGTTCCGATGATGTCAATTCGCCCGCCCATCGCGAACCCCAACTCCGGCGTCAGAAACTTGATATTGATAAGGGACCAGGGAGAAGGCGGGTTCACATTAACGGGAATCCAGGTTTCGCCGCCATTTGTAGTGCGCACCATCCGGCCAAACTCGCCTCCCATCCACCCGTTGAGTGAATCTTTGAAGACAATCGAGTTGAAAAACTCGCCCCAATCGGGGTACTCTGTGTTTGTCCATACTGTTCCGCCGTCAGTGGTTTTCAGAATTTTAGTGCCAAACCACGTTGATGTGTCAACCCAATGGACAAAGCTCAACGCCCAGGCGAAGCGATCATTCAGTGCAAACACCCGCCGGATATCCGTATTGATTCCCGAATTTTGGGTCTCCCACGAATTCCCACCGTTCGTGGTTTTTAACATCGTACCATTGAAGCCGCACACCCAGCCCCGCAAACTGTCAAGAAAAGAGAGTCTGAAAAGGATCTCATTTGTCGGGCGGGGAAGCGGCCTCCATTGATCCTGGCTGTACGAAGGCTGACCCGCCGCGAAGCTACCGAGAATCAGCAACAATACTATGTACGCTCGCAACATCTTTGTAACCTCGAAACCTTTGATAATGACACAAGTAATCTACAAACGGTTGGTTCGATAGTCAACGACACGCACAAGAAAAGCAAAAGGCTTGAAGATCTGAGCTCAAGCCTTTTCCATCTCCGAATCCTGCGGAGTTATTTCAACAGCAACATCTTCCCCGTTTGTACAAACGATTCGGCGATCAAGCGGTAGTAGTACACGCCGCTGGCAAGTCCGACAGCGCTCCACGTCTCGCGATGTTCGCCTGCCTCGCGAATGTCGTTGACAACGGTTGCCACTTCTTTTCCCATAACATCAAACACTCTCAGTGATACGTTTGACGTTTTGGGCAAATCGAATCTGAATGTCGTACCCGGATTGAACGGATTGGGGTAGTTTTGATGCAACGCAAATTCCTTCGGTATCTGTGCTTCAGGAACACTTGTCACAAGGTACGCGCCATAGTCGAACATCCAGCAACCCCGGCCGTGTGTGGCGACGAGCAGCAACTGGTTTCCCTCCTTGTACTTCATGTCATACACAGTTGCCGTGGGGAGGCCGTTACTGAATACAACCCACGAGATGCCATCATCCGTTGACTTGTACACGCCGAGATCGGTGCCAACGAAAAGCGTGCGCGGAGCGTTGGCGCGCAGTACAATGGTACTGGTGGGAATGTTCGGCAGATTGCCTGTGACGCTGAACCACGACGTGCCGCCATTCGTCGTCTTGTAAACATGCATTGTAGAAGTGAAGCCGGTAAACGTCGCATAACAGATGTTGTCGTTTGCCGGATCGACGGCGAAGTCGCTTACCTTTGCAAACCCCGTCGTCGTCGTCCAGTTTGTGCCGTTATTCGTCGTAACGTGAATTCGTCCGTTGCTTGTGCCGATGTAGATTTTGTCGGGATTCGAATGGCTGATTCCAATTGCCGAGACGGATCCGCCAATCACGGCAGTTGTGGCAAGCTGGGTCCAGCCGCTGCTTGTTGTTGCTGTTTTGACCGAAGTCGCCTTCCACACATCTCCCTCACAATACACGATTGTATTGTTGTCGCCCGGTGCCATCTCATACGGATTGTAGAAGAGGCCGCCGGTCGAGCCGGTCGGGGCGATCTCGGTGAAGCTCACCCCGTAGTTCGACGAACGTTTCAACGAACCCTGAACGTACTGTCCGTACACATAATTGGGTGTTACAGGATCGACAATGGAATATCCTCCATCACCGGTTGTTCGTTGAATCCACACAAGCCCGCCGTTCGTCGATGTTTCAAGATTATTGTCCTGGGTTCCCCCGTACAATTTCAGGGGATCGGTCGGGTCGTAATCGGCGCTTTGATATTGCAGTGTTGACATTGTAGCATTGAGATCAGTCCAGGTAACCGCATTGTTCGTCGATTTGTACACGCCGCCATCCGAGCCGCAGTACAACACAGAACCGTTGTATTGCAGAAAGTGAATATCCGCATGTGACATGTTGCTCGACGATGTCGTTGACCATGATGTTCGCTGAGTGAGCGTCACGCCGCTGTTGGATGATGAGTAGATGTCGATTCCGCCGACAACAACAAAGTCAGGATTTGTCGGATGCACGCAGACAGAATTATCATACCAGCCCTGCGAACCGAGATAGTTCGGTGATGATGCTTGCAAGGTCCAGTTCTCACCGCCGTCGGTTGTTTTATACAATCCGCGCAAACCGCCGCTGGTGTTGGCAATACTTGCATAGAGAATCAGGTTGTTGCTCGGAGCCATGGCAAGCTGGGAACGCCTTCCATCGGTGGGAAGCCCGCCAGTTAACGTCGTCCATGAATCACCGCCATTCGTTGATTTCCTGATTGTATTCGTCCCGGAACCGCCGACCGATGTGTACAAAACTTGTGTGTCGGTCGGATCCATAATCAGGCAATTTGCATTGTTGCCTGTCGTGGTGGAGTTCCAGATTCCTCCGGCATTCGTTGATTTGAAAACCCCAAGCGACCCGGCAGCATAAACGATGTTCGAGTTTGTGGGATCAACCACCAACTGCGAAAATCGTTGACCGACCGCAGTGGTGGCAACCTTCGTCCACGAATCGCCTTCATTTGTCGTTTTGTAGATCCCGTCACCGTACCAACTATCGCCGGAAAAATTCAGCTCACCTGTGCCGTAGTACAGCACTGCCGGATTGTTGGGGTCGAGCGCCAAACCGCCCGAGGCAAGCGATGTAAGAAAATCTGTCAGCGGAACCCAGTTCGCGCCGCCATCCGTTGTTTTCCAGATTCCACCACCGGCTGCAGCGCAGTAGAACTTGTCGGGATCTGTCGGGTGAAACACCATGAAGTTTGTTCTTCCCGCGATGTAGTTGTTGTTCGTTCTCGCGTAGAACATCCCCACGGGATTGCGTGTTTCCCATGTTACCACCGCTGTCGGGTTGGCAAGAAAATCCTCATCACGCGGCATCGCGAGGTGCTGCCGCACGGCATTTGCGTACGCATCGAACGGTATTATTCTGCCCGGCCCGCCGGCACGATGCTCAATATAGTATTGCTCACGGGCAAGAATTTCTTCTCCTGTCTCATCCTCGCCTTCTTCACGATGATGCGGATTCCCCCACTGGGCATTTGTTGACTGTACAGAAAGAAGCAGAGAAAAGAAAGAAATGAACAACATGGAATTCGGCTTCAACATTGTCACTCCGTTGCTGATAGTGTTGGTTGGATTTGTTGTCTTTAAGAAGGTACTTCTTTTTCTTTTGCATCAAAACTGCCTGTTCTTGCGTTATCCATATTTAGTTGACATTCAAGACAATTTGAGTACGTCAAAAGACGTAAATCGTGCGATAATGTCGTCAGTTCTCAACTTTATGCTCAATGGTTGTTTCGGGTTCAGTGTCCGAGAAGTATTCCGCAATTTTTCCGGCGACCTTCTCACCGACAACTTCTGCAATCTGTTCAGGTGTTGCAAACTTCACCCCTTGAACCGAGCCAAAAATCTCCAATAACTCCTTCGCCCGCTTTTTGCCGATTCCCTCTATCAAGTCCAACTCGGTTTGCAATGTCCGCTTTGTTCGCCTTGAGCGGTGGAACGTGATGGCAAATCTGTGCGCTTCATCGCGGATTTGCTGCAACAACCGTAATCCCGTTGACGACTTCGGAAGCAATTCAGGCTCGCTCTTTCCGGGAATGAAAACCTCCTCGAGCCGCTTCGCAAGCCCGATGATCGGTTGTTGCTTCAGACCGATGTTCGTCAGCACTTCAACGGCGCTTGAGAGTTGTCCCTTTCCGCCATCAACCATGATGAGGTCGGGCAATTCAAGTCCTTCGTTCAACACGCGGGTATATCTCCGTTCAACAATTTCACGCATGCTGGCAAAGTCATCCGGCCCGACAACGGATTTGATTTTGAATTTTCGATACTCGCTTTTCCTGGGCTTGCCGTCAACAAACACAACCAGCGATGCAACCGGATCGCTTCCCTGAATGTTCGAATTGTCGAAACACTCGATGCGGCGTGGAAGTTTTTCGAGGCGCAAATCCCGCTGCAACGCTTTCACGGCATGCGGAACATAATCGGCACGCTTCATTTTCTGAATCTTCAATTCATCCAGCAGAAACTTTGCGTTGCTTTGCGAGAGCCGGACAAGCTTAGCTTCCTCGCCTTCCGTCGGATGAATGAGTGATACTGCCTCACGCCGTTTTTCAGAAAGCCATCGCTGCACAGCATTGTTGTCTTCAATTTCAGACGGAAGAAAGATCTCTTTGGGAACGTAGTCTGCTTCAAGGTAGTATTGCTGAAGCAACGTTTCCAGAATCTCAGCTTCCGGTTTCTCCTCCACATTCCCCATATAATAATGTTGCCTGCCTATCAGCTTTCCGTCACGAATCTTGAAAATTACGCCGCACGCATCGTCCCCTTCCGAGGCAAATGCAAAAATATCCCTGTCAATCTGATCGAGATCGACAGCTTTCTGCTTCCCGGAGTAAGCCTCAAGCCCCTTGATGCGATCACGCAACACTGCCGCCTCCTCAAACTTCATCTCCCCGGCAAGCCGATCCATTTCTTCACGCAACAACTGGATCAACGTCTCCGTCTTCCCCTGCAACACGGACGCAACTTGATCGATCATCGCATTATATTTCACCTGAGATACGAGTCCTTCACATGGCCCTTCGCACTTTTTGATATGATAATCGAGGCAGATTTTGATTTTCCTTTTTTTGATGACTTCATCATCGATGAAGTAGTTGCAACTGCGAATCATGAAGATATCGCGTACCGCCTTGAGCGCCGAACGGACGTTCTTTACGTCCGTGTACGGGCCGAAGTAACGCGAGCCATCGCGGCGTATCTGTCGGGTGACGAAGACTCGCGGATACGGTTCGTTGGTGATGACAATATAGGGATAGCTTTTGTCGTCTTTCAGATTGACGTTGTACCGGGGCTTGAGTTTCTTGATGATATTTGCTTCAAGAATCAGTGCCTCGACTTCTGAATCCGTCACGATGATTTCGAGGTCGGTTGCCTTCGCCAGCATCCGTTCGATCCGGGCTTCAACGTTACGCGACTTCTGAAAGTATTGCCGGACGCGGTTGCGCAGGTTTTTGGCTTTGCCAACGTACAGGACTTTTCCATCGGCATCTTTGTGCTGGTAAACACCGGGACCGGTAGGAAGATTCTCCAGCTTCTCTCGTACAGTGGCCGCTTCGGCAGTGATTCTTACATTGAGGGATTGGTGAGGCATAATTCCCAAAAAAGGAAAAGCCAATCCCGCTGGATTGGCATCGTTCGCAAGACAATTTGCTTCATTGCGGGAAAATCGAATCGACTTTGAGATGAATGTCGGGAAACAAGGGAGTATTCAGCTCATCATCCCGGCTGAAAGATTTGAACAAGAGAAATCCTTTGTCTGACCTCGCGTATACTTCAATTCGATGGTCGTTCGGCGAAACGAGCCAGTACTCCTTCACTCCAAACCGGGCATATTCCTTGAACTTGATTTTTCGATCCCTCTCTTCCGTGGAAGGGGAAAGAATCTCCACCACCATTGCGGGCACCTGATTCAGTTCTGAATCACTTTCCAACGGCAATTGATCATTGGTTAGGTACGAAAGATCAGGCTGAACAACGTTGTGCTGTGAAAGTACAACATCCACGGGATGTATCAGCATAAGCCCGCGATTGTTTCGCTCAACGTAGGCGTCAAGCGCTTTGCCTAAATTCTTGGCGATGAGTTGATGAGAAATCTTTGGCATCGCAGCAGCCATAACAGGTTCTCCGTCGAACAATTCGACTCTCTTGTTAGATTCCCCCAATGCAAGTAGATCTTCGTATGTTACCTTAAGTTCATCGGCAATCTTGTTCATACGCGCCTCAATCTTTCTGAGAAAATGATAAACAAACATGCGGCAACTTGCAACACAACCACAACCCGGCTCAACGCACGAGCAACATCTTTTTGGTTTCAGAAAAACTCCCGGATGTCATTCTGTAGTAGTACACGCCGCTCGCCAGATCAGACGCATCGAACTGAAGCGTGTATGCACCCGGATTCTTCACCTCATGCACAAGCATGGCTACTTCCCTGCCCAACACATCATATACTTTCAAAGAAACCAATGACACATGACCAATAACGAATGACAAGGTTGTGCCCGGATTGAACGGATTGGGATAGTTCTGAAACAACCGAAACTCGCCGGGCTTTCCTTTCTCCTCACCGACATTCGTCGGCGCGACAATTTGCTTCAGAATCCATCCGTCGGGATCGAGGACAACGCTGTCCGGCTGAACAGAAAGAGGAAGTAAGAATGTCTGCACGCGAAGACTATCCTGCACAATGTAGTCCGTGCGGTTCATTCCATGATACGCCCGGACACGTATCGGCATCTTGTATGTCGGCCACAACACATCCTGTTGCTGTTGAATGGTCAGAGAGATTGTGTCCGCCGCCCCTGTGAAGCGCGAGGCGTATTTCGGCCAGCCTTTGCCGAAGATCCATTGATTGAAGAACCAACTCATATCACTCCCAACAACTGAGTCGGCAACTGCTTTCAACTCCGAGGTAACGGCGCTTTTCCCTTGATACTTGTCTCGATATGCGCGCAGCATTCTGAAGAATGCCGAATCCCCGACAACTCCGCGAAGCGTATGCAACACCCAACCTCCTTTGGTATATACGACCTGATCGAACAGATTGAAACCTTGTCCAACCGGGTCGTAAATCGCCCCCTGCCACGAACCGAATTGGAACCCGCTGAGCGTGTCTCGCATATAGGCTTTCAGCGAATCGAAACCGTAGAGATGTTCACGCCACAACGCCTCGCTGTAGGTGGCAAAGCTTTCGTTCAGCCAAATGTCCGCCCACGTTCCACATGTCACATCGTTGCCCCACCACTGATGCGCAAGTTCGTGCGAGACGACGCGATGACTCGTAGCATAGTAGCGGTTCATTGTTGTGATCGTTTGATGTTCCATCCCTAAGTAACCGAACGGAACAATACACGTCATGCCGTATTTATCAAACGGATACTCACCGAACAATCCGGAATATGCTGACACCATCTGCCCGACAGTCGGAAGAAAGCTCGCAGTCCATGCCGAATCAACAAACGGCGGCGCATTCCACGTGTAGTACTGAAGAGGAATTGTGTCTCCCGTCGACTTAACATACGGAATCGTCGAGACGCTGAAGCGTGAAACCGTCATGCACATCAGATACGTCGTGATCGGCTGATCTTGCCGCCAGCGCCAAGTTATTGTGCCGTTGCCGTTATTCGCTGTGCCGATGAGCTTGCCGTTGGAGGCGGCAGCATAGCCGGTTGGAATGGTGATATTCAATTCCGCGGTAGCCTTCTCCCACGGCTCATCATAGCACGGAAACCAGAATCGTGCATCGGAGGGTTCGGAGAATGTGTATCCGAGATTCGACGGCAATCCGATGGTGTCACGGAAGAAGTAGAACCCCCGGCGCGAGCTTGGCCGAGGATAGCCGGGGATACGATGATAGTCAATGTCAATCTGAAGTGTTTCACCCGCAGTTCTCGTTCCGTTGAAGTGAATGGTAAATGACTCGGTTGCAGAATCTCTTGATGTTGATTTGAGAACCCCGTCAACACGAACTGTATCAAGTGATAACCCGACGGAATGCAAGACGAGAGAGTCTGCATTCTCTTTCAATCTCATCAACATTCTCACACTGCCCTCCAACGCATCGACAGTCATGGGAAGGTTGATATCGAGCCTATAGTGAAGCATATCGAACGGCTGCGGACCTTCGTACGCGTCAATCCCGCGTGCGGATGATAAGGTAAAGCGCTGCTCAGGAGCAATGAATCGGCCTTCTTTCTCAAATGCAAATTGCCCCAGCTGGGCAAATGCTGACATAGAATAGCAAACCGCCAAGACACAAAGGCACCAAGAAATGTATTTGCAGAAAACCCTTCGCAACTTCGTGTCTTCGCGGTTTTCTTGTGTGAAGCTATCCCACCGATTCACTCATCCTCCGATAAAAAGCCTTGCCATTTGCGATCAACAATCCGACAAGAACGCATGCCGCGCCGATAAACACGTTCGTCTCCAACTTCTCTCCCAACACTACTGCTCCGAGAATTACTGCCACAATAGGCGTAATGAAACTGATCAACGACAAATACACAGCCTCGACCCGCTTCAGCAGCCAAAAATACGCTACAAAAACCAGCACAGAACCAATAGTTGAAAGATAGATGATTGAACCGATTGCCGCTGTGTCCCACACAATACTTACATGCGATTCAACGGCAAAACTCAGCCCGATCAGCGCCGCGCCGCTCCAGAACATCCCGACAAGATTCACGGCAAACGGACTTAACGGCTGGCCAAACTTCTTCACCAGCACGAGACAATATGCCTGCATAAGTGAATTTGCCAGAATCAGTCCCATCGCTATTACGGACCGGGGCTCGGACACATGAATGTCGCCGGCAAAGATCACGACAATGCCGATGAAGCCGAGAACGATTCCCGTTACCTTGAATAAATTGAGACTCTCGCTTTTCAACATGATCTGGGAAAAGATGGCAACAAAGAACGGATACGCCGCAAACAGGATGCTCGCAAGTCCTGTTGCGATATGCTGTTGAGCCCAGTACACAAATGCAAACGGAAGAGTGTAGGCAAAAAGAATAAGAACCAAGTAGACTTTCTTTGCATCGGCCGTCATCGGTACTTCGATGCGTCTTGTTCTCACAATCACGAACAGGAGCACCGAGGCAATCGAGAAACGGAGTCCGGCGCCAAGAAACGGCGGAATGCTGGTAAGCCCGATCTTGATGGCAAGCCACGTCGATCCCCATACAAGACAAGCGGTGACGAAAGCCAGATAGATTTTTATGCGTTCGGAGTTCAGCGAATGATACGTGATTCGTGAATAGAGTTTGGGAATAAGTTACGAAGAATGTGCGAGCGAGGAAAGCTATTTGTTGATTGGGTCTGAGATTAAGGATATATTTTGCAACGCATTTTATCAGCATTGTATGGAGAATCAGATGAGTTCTCTCTTTGAAGCAGCGACAAAACGTTCTCTCAACTATCTTCAATCTATTCAAACCCGCAACGTCGGGCCTACGGCAGAGGCTGTTGCAAATCTGAGACTGTTCGATGAACCGCTGCCGGAGAATCCGACCGAGCCGGAAAAGGTTCTGCAACAACTCGACGAAATCGGTTCGCCTGCCACAATGGGCATTGCCGGACCCCGGTTTTTTGGATTTGTCATCGGCGGGTCGTTGCCTGTTTCTCTCGCTGCCAACTGGCTTGCGGGCGCGTGGGATCAGAACACGGGGCTCTTCAATATCACTCCCGCAACGGCCTATCTCGAACAGGTTGCTCTCCGCTGGCTCGTCGATATCTTGAAATTACCACCGGAAACGGGATGCGGTTTTGTTACTGGGGCCACTGTAGCAAACTTCACGTGCCTCGCTGCGGCACGTCATTTTGTTCTCAAGCAAGCTGGATGGAATGTTGAAGCAGACGGACTTTTCGGCGCTCCGCCCATCACTGTCGCAATCGGCGCCGAGGCACATCCTACTCTTATCAAATCGTTGGGCCTGCTTGGACTCGGACGGAATAGAGTCGTGAAGATTCCCGTGGATGATCAGGGCCGAATGATTGCCGAGGCGTTGCCTGAATTTTCCGGCCCGACAATCATTTGCGCGCAAGTCGGAAACGTCAATACCGGAGCGTGTGACCCGGTGGATCTGATCTGCAAACGGGCTAAGAAGTCGGGGGCGTGGGTTCACGTCGACGGAGCGTTCGGCTTGTGGGCATCAACTGCTCCTGCACGGGCACATCTTGTTTCAGGAATAGAGAAAGCAGATTCATGGGCAACCGATGCCCACAAATGGCTGAACGTCCCATACGATTGTGGCATTGCATTCGTTCGGAACAAGGAGGCTCTCAGGGCGGCAATGGCAATCACCGCCGAGTACTTGCCAACAGAAACAGAGCATAGAAATCCCTCCGACTACACACCCGAACTGTCGCGTCGGGCACGCGGCGTTGAGGTTTGGGCAGTGCTGCGTTCGCTGGGCCGTTCCGGCGTTGCAGAAATGATCGAACGAACCTGCCGTCATGCACGGAGATTTGCCGATGGATTCTCACAAGCGGGCTTCGAAATTCTGAACGATGTCGTTCTGAATCAAGTATTAGTGTCGTTCGGCGATCCTTCGAAAACCAATCGGATTATTGAGCAGATTCAGCGTGATGGAACCTGCTGGTGTGGAGGAACCGTCTGGCAAGGCAAGACCGCCATGCGCATTAGCGTATCGTCGTGGGCAACAACCGACGAGGATGTTGAAATGAGTCTTACCGCCATGTTGAGAATTGCTACAGAGCACACGTAGGAGGAAGCAACTCCCCAAAGCCCGCATTCCTGCATGAAATTGTTGTACAATCATAAGTAACTCATCTGTTGTTTTTTTGTCGAAATTCTGCTTGCAATACTCATCCGCCTGATTTATTTTGTTGGAGGGAGCCTGCCGGGGACCGAGGGGATCGAATCTTTCATCTACGCTTTCAAAGTTCTTTCTAAATCACGCGTCGCATGCAGCCTGCGAGTCAATTTCACGACAACAGTTGCTGGAGAGCAGATGTTTCGAACTGTACGATTGTTTGTTGCAAGTGTAATCTTCTCGTTGCTGCTTGGCGAGCTGATGGTCCGTGTGTTCATTCCCGTTCGCAACGTCGGGCCAACCTTCAGTGAATACGACCCGGAGTACGGGAAGCGATTGAAGGCGAATCTGTCGTGTGTTCGCATCGCGCCGGAGTTCCGCATGCAATTCACCACAAATTCTCTCGGCTTTCGCGGACCTGAGCCGTCATCTTTTCCCGAACGCGGCATCTTGTTCTTGGGAGATTCATTCACGGAAGGCTACGGCGTCAATGACGGCGAAGAATTTCCCGACCTGGTTCGCAGCACGTTGGCCAAGCAGAATACCGCCCGACCAATTCCCGTTGTTAATGCCGGCATCGGCAACTTGGGCAACGGCAGATGGGTGAAGTTCCTGAGAAACGAGGGCAAGCGATACAACCCGCGGCTTGTCGTGCTTCAGCTTTCTGATAACGATTTCTACGACAATTTAGCCGAAGGACTGTTCCACCTTGCTGATAACGATTCGCTTGTGGAGAACTCTCCCCGTTCACCCGGCTCGCTCCGTCATGTTCAAAAAATAATTGATGCAGTCCCCGGACTCGCGTATTCGTACCTGATTTGCCTCGTCAGGGATGTTATGTCGTTCACCGCCGCAGCACCGCAAGCGATGCCAAGCGAGGAGGAAGTACAGCGCAATAACCAACTTACCTACCGCTTGATTCACGAAATTGTCGCTATCTGCGAGCGTAACGGTTGGCCGATTGTTCTCCTGAGCGCAGACCTGAATGAACACCAACTCAACGAGTTGGAAGTGGTGGTGGCCGAATACAAAACACCCATCATCCGCATTCCCTCACGGGAGACTCACCCCGAATTAAATTTTGAGATAGATGGACATTGGAATGCCAAAGGCCACGAATACGTTGCCTATCAGGTTCTGGAACACCTGAAAGGCTACGACTTTGCCTCACATGAGTAAGCAGGACATCCCTGTAACGCAAGCCATCCGCTTTCTTCGAAACAAGAACATTCCCTTCATCCCTCACTTCTACACGTACCAAGAACATGGTGGAACGACACTCTCCTCGAAATCGCTCGGCGTTCCTGAACACAATGTTATCAAGACGATTGTTCTCGAAACACATGAGAAGAATCCGCTGATTGTGCTGATGCACGGCGATTGTGAAATCTCCACGAAATCTCTCGCCCGCATTCTCGATGTCAAGAGTGTTTCTCCCTGCAATCCGCAGACCGCTCAGCGACACACAGGGTACATGGTGGGAGGAACGAGCCCGTTCGGGACTCTCAAGCCGTTGCCGGTGTATGCAGAGAAAACAATCTTCGATCTCGACAACATTTTCATCAACGGAGGAAAGCGGGGATTCCTCGTTGAAATATCTCCTACCGATCTCCTTGCCTGCCTCGAGGTTCATAGAATTTCGGTCGCGGTGAAAGAAACCTGAGACAGTTTGTTTTTTGCCTCATCTCCCTTACCTTGATACCCAAGAACGACTCTCCAAGTGAAAATGCTTGACACCTTCTGGGTAACGCTTCTTCTCTTTCTTGCCGGTGCAGCAGCCGGACTTGTTGATTCCATCGCAGGCGGCGGCGGACTGATTACGCTTCCCGTTTTGTTGGGCATCGGACTTCCTCCCCAAGTTGCGCTCGGTACGAACAAGTTCCAATCAAGCTTCGGCAGCTTCACAGCAACAGCCTATCATGTTCGCAAGAGGAACATTGATTTGCGTACGGCGCGCAGCGGCATCATCAGCACGCTTGTTGGTGCCGCGCTTGGCGCGTGGGCTGTTCAGCAAATTGATGCGGCTATCCTCGGCAAAGTCATCCCGTTTATGCTGGCGGGGATTTTGATCTATACATTCTTCACTCCGAAATTGGGAGAAATCGATCAGCGACCGAGGATGTCAAACAATCCCGCATTTATTCTCACCGGAGTCTGCTTCGGATTCTACGACGGATTCTTCGGGCCCGGCGTCGGTTCGTTTTGGGCAATCTCGTTCGTGGTCCTGCTCGGGTTCAATCTCGCAAAAGCGACGGGCTACACAAAGTTGATGAACTTCACCAGTAATATTGTCTCGCTTGTTGTGTTTGCCATCGGCGGACATGTATGGTTCACGTCCGGACTTGCAATGGCGGCAGGGCAGATTCTCGGCGCACGACTCGGTTCGGGATTAGTAATTAAACGAGGCGCATCTTTCGTACGCCCGATTTTCTTAACGGTCGTGATTGTAATGATCCTGAAACTCTTCTACGATAATTTCGTTGCCGGATAGTCCATATGAAACAGAACCTTGACTACACGCAACTTCTCTCTGTTGCGATGGATGAAGCCCGGCTCGGTTTGCAAGAGGGAGGAATCCCTATCGGCGCCGCGCTGTTCGACGGCGACGGTACTCTGCTCGGCAAGGGGCACAACCGTCGCATACAGGAAAACGACCCGTCCGTTCATGGCGAGACGGATGCGTTCCGCAAAGCAGGCAGGCAGCGAACGTATCGGGATAAGATTATGGTGACGACTCTTGCTCCGTGCTGGTATTGTTCCGGTTTAATCCGCCAATTCAACATCGGGAAAGTCATCGTCGGAGAGTCGGTGAATTTTTCGGGCGGGATTGAGTGGTTGCGCGAGAACGGCGTGGAAGTGATTGACATCAGTTCTCAAGAATGTATCGACATGCTTTCGGCATACATCAAACAACACCCGGCAATTTGGAATGAAGATATTGGAGAGGAGTGAAACCTCATCGTTGGCTTTCCTTGTGAAACTTTGAGCCTTGGTGACTTGGTGGCAAGATCTTTCTAACAGGAGGAAAAATGGAAATCAGAAAAGAGATCATCCGTAACGGCGTCAGCTTCGGCACGGCGCTTTCGATTTGCATCTCGTGGTCGTTGCACAAATCCGTGCTGTGGGCGATTGTGCACGGATTTTTCTCGTGGCTGTATGTGGTGTATTATCTGATTTTTGAGCGGTAGCGAACGGTTCACTGAGATTTGTAGCCAAGGCGACCGAGCGCGGCGGCGTTCTCACGCCACTCCTTTTGCACTTTCACATGCAGTTCGAGAAACACGGGGTGTTGCAAGAACTCTTCAATGCTCTTCCGCGCCTTCGCCCCAATCTCCTTCAGCATCGCCCCCTTCTTGCCGATGAGGATTCCTTTCTGTGAATCGCGCTCGACGTAAATTTCCGCGCTGATGAATGTCTTCCCTGCTTCCCGTTCCTTGAACTCAATAATCTCCACCGCCGTCGAGTAGGGAATCTCCTCCTTCGTACAGAGAAATATCTTCTCCCGGATAATCTCGCTCACAAAAAACCGCTCGCTATGTTCACTCACAATATCGAGAGGATAGAACGGCGGGTGTTTCGGCAGCAAATGAGCCGCTGTTGCAAGCAACTCGTTTGTTCCCTCCGCCTTCAGGGCCGAGATCGGAAAAATCTCCTTGAAAGAAAAAGCCTTTGAATAGAAATCAATCACGGGCAGAACTTCACGCTTATCCACCGCATCGACTTTGTTAATAAGAAGGAAGACCGGCTTGTTCAGTCCCTCGAGCTTTCCAAACGCTTCCGCGTGTACAAGGTCGTCGTCAATGCCGGGCTTCGTCGCATCGATCATAAAGAATAACACGTCCGCATCCTGAATGGCCGAGGTGGCGAACTCCATCATCACTTCTTGAAGGAGGTACTTCGGCTTGATGATGCCCGGCGTATCGAGAAAGATCATTTGATACGCTTCGGTTGAGAGGATGCCCAGAATCTTGTGCCGCGTCGTCTGCGCCTTCGGCGTCACAATCGAGATTCTTTGCTGCAACAACGCATTCAGTAGCGTGGACTTGCCGACGTTCGGCTCGCCGATGATGGCAACGTAGCCACAGCGGAAATCTGCGGAGATGTTTTGCTCTTCATTCATGCGATTTCTGAAAACAAAAACCCCGTTGACTCAACGGGGCACCTGACCATGACTAATGACTGCTGACCTTATAATGCATCCTCTCCCGATTCTCCTGTTCGTACACGAATCACATCATCCACGGGATAGACGAAGATTTTCCCGTCGCCTACTTGCCCGGTTCGTGCGGCATTCATGATGGTGTCAACCACTTTGTCCGCCATTCCGTCAGCAACAATCACCTCGATTTTGATCTTTGGGAGAAAATCGATTTGATACTCAGAGCCGCGGTAGAGTTCGGTATGGCCTTTCTGTCGCCCATACCCTTTTACTTCGGTCAGCGTCATACCCTTGACGCCTATTTCGGCAAGCGCCTCGCGTACGTCGTCAATCCTAAACGGCCGGATGATGGCTTCGACTTTTTTCATCTGACATGAGCCTTATCGAATTGTCTCATTTGCCATGGCATTGCTTGTATTTTTTCCCGCTTCCGCACGGACACGGATCGTTGCGCCCGATCTTTTCTCCGACGTGAATCGGCTGGGGCTTGCCGGCCTTTGCTTCAGCCGGAGCCTGCGCTGCTCCGCCGGGAACCGGCTCGCGATTTCCCTGGAAGCCCATGCCGGTAGCCGCTTCATGACTTGTCCGCATCTGTTGCGGGCGTCGGGGTCCGCGCAACGGCAACTGCTGCTGTTCCACCGGAAACAGCTTGAAGGCCGTTGTAACGATTTCCGTGTTCACCTGATCGAGGAACTCCATGAACATGCGGAACGCCTCCGTCTTGTACTCCACGATCGGATCTTTCTGACCGTAGGCGCGCAGATGGATTCCCTCTTTCAGGTCATCCATTTCGCGCAGATGATCTTTCCATTTTTCGTCGATGACACGGAGAACAACCATCTTCTCGATTTGTGTCATCATTTCGACGCCGAGCTTCTCTTCCTTGCGCTTGTAGAACTCACGTGCAGCGTTGATGATCTCGTTCTTTACACCCTCTTTGCCGATATCCCGGAATCGTTGCGGCAGTATCTGGAAGTCAACAAGAAGTTGCGAGCGCAGATCGTTGACCAGACCTTCGATATCTCCTTCTTCGTAGTACGTATCAACAAGCTTTTGTGCCTGGTCATCAAGGAGATCGAGAATATCTTCTTTGATGCGATCACTCACCAGCGCCCTGCGACGGCGTGTATACACGACCTCGCGCTGTTGATTCATGACGTTGTCATATTCCAGCAATCGTTTGCGGATGCCGAAGTTGTTTTCCTCGACCTTCTTCTGCGCACGCTCAACGGATTTTGTGATGAGAGGATGGGTGATGACTTCGCCCTCCTCCAAACCCATCCGCTGCATAATGCTTGCGATGCGCTCACTTCCGAAGAGACGCATAAGATCATCTTCAAGAGAGAGGAAGAACAACGACGAGCCGGGATCGCCTTGCCTGCCTGCACGACCACGCAACTGCCTGTCAATGCGGCGCGCTTCGTGCCGCTCGGTGCCGATGATGTGCAACCCGCCCGCTTCGCGGACACCGGGCCCGAGTTTGATGTCCGTTCCGCGGCCTGCCATGTTCGTGGCAATCGTGATTGCGCCGGGGTTACCGGCATGCGACACAATTTCCGCTTCGCGCTGATGCTGTTTCGCGTTCAGCACGTTGTGCGGCACACCTTTGCGCTTCAACATGCGGCTGATGGTTTCGGATACTTCGACGCTGGTGGTTCCCACAAGAACGGGACGCTGCTTTGAACGCATCTCCTCAATATTCTCAAGAACGGCGTTGTATTTTTCGCGCTTCGTCTTGTAAACAAGATCGTTCATGTCCACGCGGATCATCGGCTTGTTTGTCGGAACAACGACAACGTCGAGTTTATAAATATCGAAAAACTCTCCCGCCTCCGTTTCTGCTGTACCCGTCATGCCCGCTAATTTCTTGTAGAGGCGGAAATAATTCTGTAGCGTGATTGTTGCAAGAGTCTGCATATCACGCTCAACCTTGACACCCTCTTTTGCTTCGATCGCCTGATGCAAACCATCCGAATAGCGGCGGCCGGGCAGAAGGCGTCCGGTAAACTCGTCAACAATTTGCACTTTCCCGTCGTCGGTAACGACATACTCGTCATCTCTTGCATAGAGGGAGTACGCCCGCAACAATTGCGTGACCGTGTGAATCCTGTCGCTGCGTTCAGCATACAAGCGATTCAGTTCATCCTTCTTCTGCTGACGTTGTTCCGGTGTCAACGAGTCGTCGTTTTCCAGAATGCTGAACTCCGTCCCCAAGTCGGGCAGCACAAAAAAGTCCTTGTCGGTCACCATCGGCGCGAGAAGCTCACGCCCCTTATCCGTCAAGTTGATCTGATGGTTCTTTTCATCGATTGCGTAATACAACTCGTCGTCAATTTCGTGCATGCGAGCCGATTGATCGCGCAAGTATTCCACCTCGGTGGTTTGAACGAGTCTCTTATGCGCGGGTTCTGACAGAACCTTCATCAAGCGCGGATGTTTCGGCAAGCCCCGGTTGGCCCGCAGCAACAATACGCCGGCTTCATCCTCTTTTCCCGCTTCGAGAAGTTTCTCGGCTTCAGCAACGATCTTTGATACGAAGGTGTGTTGTGCATTGACAAGCCGCTCGACTCGTGGTTTCATCTCGTCAAACTTATGATCTTCCTGCGAGGTCGGTCCGCTGATGATGAGAGGGGTTCTTGCCTCATCAATCAATACCGAGTCAACTTCGTCGACGATGGCGTAGTAGTATTCACGATGAACGAGATCGACTTTGTCCACCACCATGTTGTCGCGGAGATAGTCGAAACCGAATTCGTTGTTGGTTCCGTAAGTAATATCACAAGCATATTCCTTCCGCCGCTGGAAGGAATCCATCGTGTTCTGGATGCACCCGACGGTGAGTCCGAGAAACTCGTACACCTTCCCCATCCAGACGCTGTCGCGCTTGGCAAGGTAATCGTTCACTGTCACGATATGCACGCCGCGGCCCGGCAGGGCGTTAAGATATACGGGCATTGTTGCAACGAGGGTTTTTCCTTCACCTGTTGCCATTTCGGCTATTTTGCCCTGATGCAAAACCGCTCCGCCGATCAACTGCACGTCAAACGGGATCATGTCCCACACAACCGTGTTGCCCATGATGTCGAACTTCTGACCCACAAGCCTGCGGCAGGCATCCTTCACCGCCGCGAACGCTTCCGGAAGCATTTCATCCAGCGTGTCCGAGGTTATCTCGTCGCGTTCTTTTTCCAGTTCATCGAGCTTTGTGGCAACTGCTTCGCGCTCGGCACCTTCAAGTCCGGCGAGTTGCTGCTTGGTTGTTTCGATTTCTGCTTCGATATCTTTGATGGCTTCATGAATGCGGGCGCGGAATTCATCCGTCTTCGCCCGCAACTGGTTGTCAGAGAGCTTTTGATATTCTTCGTAGAAGGCGTTTATCTGCCCGACAAGCGGCTCAAGCGCCTTCACGTCCCGTTCGTGCTTACTCCCGAAAAGCTTCTTCAGAACACCAAGCATCACACACCACAGTTGTTAATGTTGAAAAATTCGACTAAATATAGACAGATTTTCAATGTCAAACAAGACGATTACGGGCTCGCCGAACATACTACACCTATGACCTCAACTCGATTAGTTGTGAGAGAATACAAAGCGTTCACAGGCGCTGCACTCTGCATATTTTTGATAGCGGGATGCTCGACCAAAACCCTGCAACGCGTTCCTCCACCTTCACCCCCGACGGGAGAAGACACAACAGCGATGCAGCTGATGCCCGAGTTCGCCATTGCCGAACCGGTGTTTGTCAAACCGAGCGCATTGACGACACTCAGCGGATCGGCGTATCAACACGTCAAGGCGAGAATTGACTCGTTGATACCGGATTCACTGTTTCCGCCCGCTCACATCGGGCTGAAGATCACATCGTTGCGAACAGGCGAAACGTTGTACGAACTTAACGCCAACTCGTTGTTCAATCCGGCATCAAATCAGAAGCTCTTCACATCTGCTGCGGCGCTGGCAATTCTTGATGATGACTTCTCCTTGCCGACTGTCGTCAGCGTTGATACTTCTTCCAATACCATTTTCATCAAAGGATTCGGCGATGCACTTTTTTCGATGAGAGATTTGGATTCACTCGCCCTGCTTACAGCATCCTCCCTCCCTCCAAAAAGAACGTGGAAAGTAGCGGGCGATGCATCATATTTCGACAGCGTGTATTGGGGGTACGGCTGGAATTGGGATGATGAGCCGGAACCGTATCAGGCCTTCATCAGTCCACTAATACTCAACGGGAATTCAATAAAACTGATTGCATCACCGGGAAATAGGCCCGGCGCCCCGCTTGCTGTACGGACGGAGCCTCCGACAGATTTTGTGGTGATCGAGAATAAAGGAATAACTGCAAGGGATTCATTGTCAATACCGTTGAAGCTGACACGAGTCTTGCGGGAGCGGCGGAATATCCTCACCGTTGAAGGTGAGATGTTGCCCGGCACACGGGAACAGACCGCGGAATTGAGCGTTCTGGAACCTGAGCGCTACACAACTCACGTGTTTGCCGGGCGATTGAGAAATCTCGGTATTGCTGTCTCTGAAATTGTCATCGACACCGTGACTGTGGAGGCTTCCGAAGTTGCCCGAATCTCCCGCCCTCTTGACACACTCATCGCTTACACTAACAAGGAAAGCGACAATCTTTCTGCGGAAGTATTGCTGAAGGTGTTAGGAGCGGAGTCGAAGGGATTGCCCGGCTCTGCTGCAAAGGGGGCGTCTGTTGTGAAGGAATTTCTTGCCGATCTCGACATCGACACCAACTTAATACGAATCGCCGATGGTTCGGGATTGTCGAGAATGAATCTTGCCTCGCCGGCTACAGTGGTACGATTGCTTGAGAAGATGTACGACTCGCCTCACTTCGAGCGTTTCAGCAACTCACTTTCGATTGCCGGAATTGACGGCACAACACGCGCACGCATGAGACGGACGTCCGCTCAAGGAAACATGCGTTCAAAGACCGGCACACTGACGGCAGTTACTGCACTTTCCGGCTACATGCTTACCGCCGACGGCGAGCCGCTGGCTTTTTCAATGATGATGATGAACTATCCTGCCGAATCCCAGACATACAGACGCGTGCAGGATCAAATTGGGGTCTTTCTAAGCCGGTTGAGACGGTCGGCTTTCTGAGAACAAGAAAGCCCGGCTCCTCACGAAACCGGGCTTGTTACTCTCGGAAAATCGCCGGATTCTACTCAAATCCCCGAATCCGGATATCACCGCCGGAAGTCCGTGCATGAATCGGGTTGCCGCCGCCGTTTACCGTTCCGCGAATCCGGCTGTCACTCATCTTGCCGGACATTGTAATCGGAAAGTCGCATGTCACATCACCGCCACTCGTCGAAGCATCAATCGTGGCGCTGACGTTTTTCGGCATCATGATATCAATGTTGCCGCCGGATGTTTCGGCAAACACTCCCTGATTCGATTCTTTCACTCTCACAGTGATGTTGCCACCTGACGTCTCTGGCCCGGACCTTCCCCTCGATCGTCGTGAGGATTACGTTGCCGCCGCTTGTATGCACGTTCACATCGCCTTTCACGTCGGAGATTTTGATGTCTCCACCCGACGTTTCCATCCGCAGCATGCCCTCAACCTTCTCTGCACGGATATTCCCACCCGAAGTCTCCAAATCAACCGAGCCGGCAATTTCGGCGAGCGAAATATCTCCGCCCGACGTACCGCCATTCAACTTGCCCTTGACGCTGTTGACGGTGATATTGCCGCCGGAGGTTTCCATTCTGAGATTGTATTCCCCCGGCACCTTGATGGTGTAGCGGACTTCAAGATCATTATTCCCCCAATTGAACCACCGGCCCGAACGGGGGGTTCTCCCGCGTACTTCAACGCCATCGGATGTTTGCGATGCCGTTATCTCAAATTCATCGACATCACGTTGCCGCCCGCGCAATGTTGCGTACACCGATACTTCCTTTGCATCCGTTCCGGCAATATCTACCGAACCGATGTCCGTCTTGATGATGAATGTGCCGCCCGGCGTTGCTGCAAACTTCTTGTCAAATGTCTTCTCCGCCGCGCAGGCATAGATGAAACTGACTGCATAGATGATGAGCATTGCCAATATGATTCGGACTGTTCTATTCATTGATCTCTCCTGAAAAGTCTGGATTGATTGGATGACGTCACTTTGTTAGACGGCACTTTTGGGGAAAAGGTTGCACCAGCGGACGCACATCTCGCACCAATTTGCATGATGAACACGAACCTTCTGATCCATTCGTGTTGATAGTGTAGATTCGCGGGCTGTTATTCTATTTCTCCGCTCTTTGCTTTTCCCCTGCTATTTCGGTACCATTTGAGAGAAATTGACCTTCTTTCTTGTACAGCAGGGATGAACCCCTCTTTGAAACGTAATCGGCTCTTGCTCATTGTTGTCGGCTTTCTTGCCGGCTGTAGTGCGGATTCTCCAAAACCGGAGTCGCCTCAACCACCACCTACCGCGGAAAAATCAGTGATTTCCATCCCACAGTTCAGCGGAACTCGCGCATTCGAGTATCTTGTGAAGCAGACTCAATTTGGCCCGCGCAATCCGAACTCGCCCGGACATGCGGCGTGTGTGATTTGGCTGGAACATACACTGCGGCAGTTTGCCGACGAAGTTGAACTCCAGAAATTCAAAGCCCAGGGGTACAACGAGACGCTTGCTCTCACAAACATTATTGCGCGCTTCAATTCGCAGGCAACGAGCCGCATTCTGCTCGCCGCGCATTGGGATACGCGTCCCCGTGCAGAACATGATGAAGATAAAAGCAGAAGAAACGAGCCGATCATCGGCGCCAACGACGGCGCAAGCGGAGTGGCGGTTTTGTTGGAAATCGCCTCACTGCTGAAGAGTCAGCCGCCTGCCATCGGGGTTGATATTGTTCTGTTCGATGGAGAAGACTACGGCTACGAAGGTGATCTTTCAAAGTACTTTCTCGGCTCACGCTATTTCGCCAACACAAAGCCGGCAGACTACAATCCGAGGTTCGGGATTTTGCTGGATATGGTAGGCGACACGTATCTTGAGATTCCGAAGGAACTGAATTCGATGAAGTACGCCCCCGACATTTTGAATCTTGTCTGGTCGAAGGCGAAAGAACTCGGGTACACGCAATTCGTGGACGAGCCGGGCGAGGAAATCAACGACGATCATCTCCAACTCAACATGGTCGGAATCAAAACCATCAACATCATCGACTTCAACTATCCCGACCCGTCACACCGCTTCTGGCACACACATCAGGATGTGCCGGAACATTGCAGCCCCGAAAGTCTTGAAGTTGTCGGAACTGTCGTCACACACGTTGTGTACACTCAGCAACCCTGACTCCCCTATGTCCGCCGCGTACACCGAACTTGAACTCGTTGCAGACGAGCAACTCCGCGAACAACTTGTCGGCATTCTCACGCAACTCGGCTTTGAAGGATTTTGGGAAGAAGGAAACGTCCTTCGATGTTACATGAACAAAGAACGGTGGAGTGACGGCCTGTTCGCTGAAGTTGAACGTGTCGTCAAGACTGTGCATCGGTCGGGCAATTCGGTTATTCCGACAATTTCCGTCAGGGAACTAGAAGCTAAGAACTGGAACGAGGAATGGGAAAAGACTATTCGGCCCATTCACGTCACGGATCGCATCGTTATCACACCGACGTGGCACAAGTACGAAGCACAGCTCGGCGAGCTTGTTCTCGTGATCGATCCGAAAATGTCCTTCGGCACGGGCTATCATGAAACAACGCGGCTCGTTCTGAAATTGATGGAACGGTACGTGAGGCAAGGAATCAGCTTACTGGATGTGGGAACGGGAACAGGTGTCCTGGCGATTGCAGGAATCAAACTCGGCGCATCGTCGGCCGTGGGTGTTGACAACGACGAATGGTCGTACAGCAACGCGCTTGAGAACCTTCAGCTCAATTGTGTTGAGAATCCGGTACGGATTATTCTCGGAGAACTCTCGTCCGTTCCCTCCGGCACGTTCGACTTGATTGTTGCCAACATCCAGCGGAACGTGATCGAGCCGTTGCTTCCGGAGATGACATTAAGATTGAAACCGGGAGGAACAATCATCCTTTCGGGCTTGCTGAATATTGATGAAGAACCCATGAAGAAAGCGATTGCGGATTACGGACTACAGATTGCGGAAACGCTTTCTGAGAACGAATGGATTGCGTTTGTCCTGCAAGCCGCAATCCCCAATCAGTAATCTGTACTCAGATGCGCATCGCCTCAATCGACATCGGCACCAACACCGTTCTCCTTCTTGTCGCGAATGTCGATAAGAATGGAGACATTCAGCGGCTTGCCTATGAACAGCGCATTCCTCGACTCGGCAAAGGCGTTGACGGCTCCAGAAATTTGCAAACCGACGCAATGCAACGCGTGATTGGCGTTTTGCAGGAATACAAATCCATCATTTCAACCTTCAACGTCGAAAAAACGGTCGTGTGCGGAACAAGCGCAGTTCGTGACGCGACCAACAGGCAAGCGTTTGCAGAACTCGTACACTCCCACACAGGATTCGAGCTTGAAGTGCTCAGCGGCGAGGATGAAGCGTACTGGACATATCGCGGAGCAATCAGCGGCATACCCGGAATCACGAAAGCAACGGTGGTTGATATTGGCGGTGGCAGCACAGAGATTACCATCGGTAACGATAAGACAATCATCGATTCCATCAGTCTCGACGTCGGCTCCGTTCGGGTCACCGAACGCTTCCTGAAGCACGATCCGCCGACGCATCCCGAACTGGAGGCATCTATTACGCTGGTTGAAGACGAGCTTGCCAAAGCAGGCCGGTTCGATTTCAAGGGCTCGACATTGGTGGGAGTAGCAGGAACAGCAACATCCCTTGCGATTCTTGCTCAAGGACTCAAGGAGTTTTCAATTGATGCCATAAGAAACTACAGACTCGATCTTGACACAGTGTATCTTCTGTTCAGAGCCTTGCGGGCAATGCCTTCGGGTGAAATTCTCGCACAATCGTCGTTCATGAAAGGCCGGCACGATGTGATTGTTGCGGGAGTGCTGATTCTCCGCGAGATTATGGCGCATTTCAAATTCAAAGAGATGATTGTGAGTGAACGGGGAGTACGGTATGGATTGGTATTGCGAGAATGGGAGAAGAATTCGAAATCCTAATGTCGAAACTCTAAACAAGCTCGAATGTCTGAAAAACCAAGTCCCAAACGATATGATCTCGAGGAACGAACCGAGGCGTTTGCAAAAAGGGTTGGAGGGTTTGTTGAAAGATTACAGAAGACAATGTCGAATCTTGAATATGGCAAGCAACTCATTCGCTCATCCGGTTCGGTTGGCGCAAATTACATTGAGGCAAACGAAGCATTAGGGAAAAAGGACTTTCTTATGAGAATTAAGATTTGCCGAAAGGGAGCAAAAGAAAGCGGCTATTGGCTTCGACTGACACAGTGCAACGAAGCCACAGAAGCAGAACGAGCGGCATTAATTCAAGAATCAACCGAATTGATGAAGATCTTTTGGCGCAATCTTGACCAAATCGCAGTAGAACCGGTTTTGTTGTTCAGGTTTTCTCATTTTGAATTTGTTTAGTATTTCGATATTTGATATTAGGATTTCAATCTAAGGAACACCATGAAACAATTTCGCGAACGTTTGGGCAAAGAAGTCATCCTCTTTGACGGGGGCGTCGGCACATACTTGTACGAAAAAGGAATCTTCATCAACACGTGCTTTGATGAACTGAATCTCATCAATCCCGACATCGTCAGCGAGGTGCATCGCGACTACGTGAACGCCGGCGCGGACGTGATCGAGACGAACACCTACGGCGCTAACCGCTTCAAACTTGCTGCACACGGACTCGAAACAAAAGTCCACGAAGTGAACCTCAAAGGCGCACAGATTGCAAAGAAGGTTGCCGGGGATTCCGTTCTCGTCGCGGGATCAGTCGGACCGTTGGGCGTGCAAATCGAGCCTCTTGGAAAACTCTCGTACGACGAAGCAAAGGATGTTTTCAAGGAACAGATCAAAGGCTTGCTCGACGGCGGCGTTGATTTGATTATTCTCGAAACATTCTCACTTGTCTCGGAGCTTGTCCAGGCAATCCGTGCAGTTAAGGAACTCAACCCCGACATTCCCATCATTGCCCAGGTCACCATCAACGACGACGGCAATTTGTTGAGCGGAGCGTCAATTCGGAGTTTCGTCGCCGGCGTTGCAGACTACAAGCTTGACGCCATCGGCATGAATTGTTCCGTCGGCCCGAAGACGATGCTCGATGCGCTTGAGCAGCTCAAGCCGCTTACTCGCTTGCCGATTTCCGTTCAGCCGAATGCGGGACTTCCGCAAAATGTCGGCGGAAGAAACATCTATATGACATCTCCCGAATACATTGCCGAATATTCGAAGCGATTTATTCAAACGGGCGCTGCGATTGTCGGCGGGTGTTGCGGAACAAATCCCGAACACATCAAAGCCATTCGCCGTGCCGTCAAGGCGCTTCAGCCCGTCAAGCGTGTCGAGATGCGTGTCGCCGATTTGAAAGTCACGGCGCCCGAGGCGGTGAAAGTCTACGAAATGAGCGAGAAATCCCGCCTCTCCAACAAATTGCTTCGCAAAGAATTTGTGACGCTGGTAGAACTCGTTTCACCCAAAGGTGTTCTGCCTGTGAAAGAAGTCGAGAAGGCGCGCAAGCTGTTTCACTTTGGCATTGACGCCATCAACATTCCTGACGGGCCCCGTGCAAGTGCCCGCATGTCGGCACTCGCTCTTGCAGTTACCATTCTTCAAAAAGTCGGCATTGAGCCTGTGTTGCATTTTGCCTGCCGCGACAGGAACGTGATCGGCATGCAGTCGGATTTGTTAGGCGCGTGGGCGCTCGGCGTCCGCAATCTCATCGCCATCACCGGCGACCCGCCGAAGTTGGGCAACTACCCCGACGCAACCGCTGTGTTCGATGTTGACGCAATCGGACTTGTCAACATCATCAATCGTCTCAATCACGGTCTCGATCTTGCCGGCAACCCGATCGGCGACCCGACGGGGTTCTGCACCGGCGTCGGATTCAACCCCGGCGCCATCAATCTTGATGAAGAAATCAGAAGATTGGATTGGAAGATTGAAGCCGGAGCCGAGTACATTGTAACGCAGCCCGTGTTCGACATTCGCATTCTCGAAAAAGCAATGAAGCGGATTGAATACGTGAAACTGCCTCTGTTGTGCGGCATTTGGCCGCTTGTCTCATACCGCAACGCCGAGTTCATGAACAACGAAGTCCCGGGCGCCAGCGTGCCGCCGGATATTATGGACCGCATGCGCAAGACAACGACGAAAGAAGAAGGTTTCGCCGAAGGCGTGAAGATTGCCCGCGAGACGTTTGAGCGTGTGAAGAATGAAGTCGCCGGCGTGCAACTTTCGGCGCCGATGGGCAGGATTGAGGGGATATTCTCGATCCTGAAAAAGTAAGTACACACATGAAGCCGATTAGACTCAGCAGACACGCAGCGGGTTACATCGAAAAGAGAGGCTTCACACTCTCGGAGGTCGAAGATGCCATCCGCACAACTCCGTGGGAACCTTCAGAACTGGGAAGATTGGAATGCAAAAAGAACTTTGCGTACAATAACGTGTGGAACGGTAAAGAATACGACACTAAGCAAGTAAGGCCCATTTTTGTTGAAGATGTGGGCGAAATTGTCGTAGTGACAGTTTATACCTACTATTTCTAACGGAGGATAAAAGTGAAGATAAGCTATGACGCAGAAGTTGATGCTCTCTCAATCACTTTTCGTGAGACAACAGTTACGCCTCACCACGTGGCGGAGGGAATCGCCTTCGACTACGACAGCGATGGAAAGCTCGCCGGTATCGAAATTCTTGATGCAATGAAGCGGTTCGGTAACAAGGAGACGCTGCGCAGGGTTGTACTTGAGGGAGTTGGGTTTGCTGGAGAAGAAAAGCAGTAGGCAACAGGGATACTCAGCATTTTGGCCAAATGAAAGATTAACCGTGAAGGCATGAGGAGTTTTCCGGGCTGTCACACAACCGCGAACTTTCCGAGAACCGTGGCAGCAACACTGTCCCCAACAGTACAAAAAGCGGCGTAGAACCCGTGATGAACCGCGCGAAAGGAACATCAGCCATGGAAGGTATCAATGTATGCATGTGACAAGATATGACCTCACATCGGGCTGAAGAGATTTTTCGAAAACTTCATCGCGAGTACCGACATCGATGGGTCATCTATGAGCAGACTGTTGCTTAGTACATTACCAAGGACATAATCTGGTTGGATATCGGATGCGGCAAGAACGAGAATATTGCGGATTTCGGACATTTGGCCAAGAAGGCCATCGGTATCGATGTACTCG
>JAANMV010000780.1_pt1 | contig 38461 bp, 23 predicted proteins | sample 7279661 | NCBI WGS metagenome assembly JAANMV01 (sample SAMN14094540, study PRJNA606508) | bioreactor metagenome | isolation source: A lab-scale SPAN reactor treating ammonium-rich wastewater day 121 | place: Ireland: Galway | collected 2017-05-16
TTGCGGGCAGCAAACTCTACAGAATAATTCCCCGCCTGAAGGTTGCCATGTACAAGCGATTGTATCTCACGGCCCAGCACATCATATACCTTGAGCGTGGTGTATCCGCTTTCCTTGATTCTGAAATTGATTGTAGTAGAAGGATTGAACGGATTCGGATAGTTCTGACTCAATGCAAATTCTGTCGGGATATCGTTGTTCACCGGCTTCACATCAAGCAAAACGCTGTCCGGCAGACTCGAGTAGCAACGTGCCGTATATGCGGGAATTGTCATGTTTGCCACGTTGGCCCCGCTGACTTCGAGCGTTGATTGATCGAGAATGTCGTAGAATGTTCCAGACCCTATCCATGGTACGTTTGTAATAGTCTGTTGGGCTCCGCTCAGATTGGCAACGGCAACGAAGCGGGCATTCGTGCCCGGATCCTGAAATCCCCACACCAGCGTCTTCTCAGGTGTGTAGCGGAAGAGACGAACGAGATTTCCCTGATACAACGCCGGATTGTGTTTACGTTGGCGTATCAGAGTTGAGTACCACGCGTAATGTTCCTGTCCGCGTTGCGTGCCCCGCAGACTGAATTGCACAGGTCTGTACGAGAGTTTCTGGTTTTCATTCTGCCAACCGCGTGACTCGCTGTGTTCCATCCCCTCCCATATCATCGGGATGCCGAGCGAAGCAAACATGAATGTCGCGTACAACTTGTCGCGCAATAACGCTTCGGGGAGAGAAACACTCTGGAAGGTCGTCATCTCATAAATCAGCGACTGCTCATCGTGGTTCACCGTTCCGTTCACAGGCTCGGTTCTGTTTGCATAGGATGATGGCGTTGCCGGAATATCATTACCGGAATACGCGCCGAGATCGATCACGAGGTTCTCGAAATTGATGAGCGACCGATTGCGGAAGCGAGCTTCGTCAAAAATCTCATCGCGAAAACTGTCGTGCCACCCGCCGGTCATTCCGCTGTAGAAAACGAGCGCAGGACTTTCGGGAAGATGTTCGGCAATTTGGTAGATTTGCCCCTGATACTCTTGAGCAATTCTGTTGGCCCAGCCGAGAATTCCTCTCGTCGGTTCATTCACATTCCAACCGATTCCCTGCGTGTAATCATAGCGGAACCCGTCCACGCGGTATTCGTCAATCCACATCTTCAACACTTCGTACACATACTCCTGCGTCTGATTCGTCCAATGATCCATATCGCGGAAGAAACAGAGCTGATCTTCGTTGAAACGCAGGTCAGTACAGAGCTTGAAGTAGGGGTTGAGGGTTACGTCAGGCTGCATTGCCCACAACGGACCCGGATCGTTCAGGTGGTTGAATACCACATCAACAATGATTGCAATTCCCCGGGCATGTGCCGAATCCACCAGTACTTTAAGGTCACGCGGCGTGCCGTACGCCGGTTCGAGTGCAAAGTGATGGCTGACGTCGTAGCCCCACGAGAAACCGGAACGCCCGATCAAGCCATAGTCATTTATCGGCATGAGTTCGATTGCGTTAATGCCGAGCGAATCGAAGTAGCCCATCATTCCGGCAAGTTGCGTGAACGTCCCGATCTGTCCTGACGGAAGCCCGAGATACCCGCCGACAAATTCGGCAAGATTCATTTCATAAATAACAAGTTTATTGAGCGGTGGACGCTGATAGTTGGTGGATTGCCAGACGTAGTCATCAGCAGTAAGGCCGGCAGGCCCGATCGTAAAGCGGGTTCCGTATGTGCCGTTGAATCTCCCCCACGGGTCGTTGAACGGATTGCCGCTTCCGGTTTGGAATTGATACTCATACGTGCCGGGCGGTAGCGAAAGATTGATCCACCAATCATCAGAAGTCAAATTCTTTCTCATGATAACGGGCGGTTCACTCGCAACCGGTTGCCCCAGCGGCGCAACACGGACAGCGACAAAGTTCGTCCCTCCAACCCTCAAACGAAATGTTGCTGAATCATTCGAGGCTTGAGAGGGCAGCGTGACGCCGTGCTTTGCATAAGCCGGAATCTGAGCATAAATCGGCCCGCCAACTTGTACAACAAAGTTGACTGTGTCGCGAGTTGATCCTGCCTGCAGAATAACTGTATGCCCGCCGTTGGCAAGATCGGTGGGAACGGTGAAGTTCATCTGCTTCGATGCAAAATCGTACGAACTTCCGATTCCGGTTAGAGTATTGCCGTCGATAGTCAGCGCAAGCTGGGATGTATCGAATGGTGTTCCGACCTTCGGAAAGATGAAAGCAGAAATCGTCGGGCGGGCGGTGCTGACAGTTCCCGTGCGTTGATTTGGAAGAAAATGATAGATCGTCGGATCTTTGACTATGATAAACGAATTGTCGTTGTCCCCGGGATTCACATGATGGTTCAGGGGATCATTAGGCCAAGGGGATGCGCCGGTGTAGTAAAACTTGTACTGGTACGCTCCAACAATCGGGCCGCCCGGATTTCCACCAACAGCTAACCGGGCGTTCCGAGTCCAGAGGGTGCCGCCTTGGTACGACATCGGCCAGGCCGTGTTGTTCCAGCCGTTGAATTGTCCCGGCACACTCAAGCCCGGGGGCGTTCCGGCAATGTTGTAGCGGAATGTCACATCGACGCTATCCTGGCCGAAGGCCGAGAATGCCAGCAAAGTAGCCAGCCCGAAAAACATAAATCCCGATTTCATACCGTTCCCTCCTCTTTGTACATCAATGTATCAAGCGTTTCGTCTCTACTCTTACGATGCTCCATGAAGGATGAGTCCTGAGTTTCTTGGCAACTGAACAGTGGTCGACTTCATGCTTCCCTCTTCGGGCCAGAGCTGTCTCCATCTCATGTTCTGCAGGCGCTTCAACTGACCAATCTCGACTGTCTGCGTTGATGTGCCGTTGTTCAGAATAACAGCAATATTTTCTTCGCCGTCCGAGCTTTTTCGCAAGAACCCAAAAAGGGATCGCGCATCATCTGTGAGAAACGACTCGAACTCACCATGCCGCAGAGCCCCGTATTGATGCCGGATTGCAATCAATCTTTTCATTGTTGCCAGCAACTCCCGGTCTTGCTTTGATTCATCCCAGATCATTGTGCCACGGGAACCGGGATCTTTTCCGCCTGTCATTCCAATCTCATCCCCGTAGTAAACCATCGGGGCGCCGACGTACGTCATCTGGAAAAGCCAGGCAAGCTTCATTGTTGCCTTGTCGTTTTTGCAGAGAGTGAGTAAGCGTTCTGTATCATGACTGCCGAGGAGATTTTGCATGACAAGATTAACGTCCGGTGAATAGTCATTTCGGATTTTTGCAAGTGCAGCGTCAAATTCCGATGGAGTTGTTTTCTGTTCGACAAAAAAATCAAGACATGTCCGTCGGAAGCGGTAGTTCATTACTGCATCGAACTGATCGCCGTGCAACCAAGGTGAAGCGTCGTCCCAAATCTCTCCAACAATATAGGCATCGGGATTCAGCCTTTTCACCAACTTCCTCCATTCAATCCAGAACGGGTGGGGAATCTCATTTGGTACGTCGAGCCGCCAGCCATCGATCCCAAAACTCATCCAATGTTCCGTGACCATAAAGAGGTACTCACGGACTTCAGGATTGTGAGTCATCAGTTTCGGGAGATCACCAAAATTCCACCAACATTCATAGTTGGGCTTCGAAGGCGGCCCGACCGGGAAACTGTAAATGTTGTACCAGTTCAGATACTTTGAGTTCTTGCCGTTCCTCTTGATATCTTCAAACGCAAAAAAGTCGACACCGGTGTGATTGAACACTCCGTCAAGTATGATGCGCATACCTCGCTCGTGACATTCATCTACGAGACGCTTGAAAACCTGCTCATCCCCAAAATGCGGGTCGATCTGAAGATAATCCTTTGCGTGATACTTGTGATTGCTGTTGGACCAGAAGATGGGGTTGAGATAGATGCAGTTGACGCCGAGAGAGGAAATGTAGTCAAGATGATTGATGATGCCCTGCAAGTCGCCGCCGAAGTAACTTTTTGATTTCGGAACGCGGCCCCACGGTTCAACATTCGGCGGGTCGAGTTCTCTGTTCCCGTTTGCAAAGCGTTCGGGGAATATCTGATAGAAGACTGCATCCTTCACCCATGTTGGTGTAAACGCGACGGAGTTGGCAACGGTAAGATTAGTATTCGGTAAGGATTGTGCCATGGACTCAGAACTCAAAAAAGTTAAGCATACAACCGCCCATGTAACTGCTCGATACATTGATTTGCTCGACAGCCTGTCAACCAAGAGGGATAATTGGAAGCGCTTCCAAAAGATACACCTTTCGTACTTCGAATTCAAGTTAATTCGATGAAATTGAACAGATTACAGCAGATTTCGGGAGCTGTTTACTTTGGAATTCAGCTTAAACATTCTATATTTCATATAGTCGATCCCCAGAAACCCATCTCACAAAACCGAGTGAAAAGACAACAAGGACGCCAAAAGCAGGGGCATCTTTCACCCAAGAAGCAGCGCGCGTTTTTCACCATCGTTCTTCTCTTTCCACTCCTCTTCTTCGGCTTGCTTGAGATTTCTCTGCGGCTGTTCGGATACGGGCCTGATCTTTCACTCTTCGTCACTGAAGAACTCGCCGGCGAGACATATCACGTGATGAATGCGGCTGTTAAGAACCGTTATTTCCCCAGCGTGCCGTTCAATCCAACAACATCGCCGGATTACTTTGCAGTGCCAAAACCCGAAGGCACGTACCGCATTTTCTGCCTCGGAGGCTCGACAACCGTCGGCTACCCGTATTGGTATAATGGCTCGTTCTCATCTTTCTTGCGAGATAGATTGCGGGCGATATTCCCTGAGCGGAACATCGAAATTGTGAACGTCGGAATGACGGCAACGAACAGCTTCACGGTTAACGACATGGCGCGTGAACTCGTCCTTTACGAGCCGGATCTGTTTGTCGTTTACGACGGGCACAATGAGTTTTACGGGGCGCTCGGTGTTGCATCCCACGAATCCATTGCACAATCGCGTTGGATGACGAAACTCTACTTGCGGCTCATTCACTTCAAAACATTCCAGCTTCTTCAGGATGCTGTAACGTCCGTAACGCGTTTGTTTAACGGAAACGACAAGCAGCCGGCAGGCAGCACGATGATGGAAAAGCTTGCACGCGGACAGTACATTCCTTATGGAAGCACATTGTACCGGGCCGGGTTATCAACCTTTCAAGAGAATCTCATCGAGCTGTCGCACATCGCATCGGAGGCGGGAGTATCGGTTCTTCTTGGCTCGCAAGTATCGAACCTCCGCGACATGCCGCCGTTTGTTTCGGAGGATTCAACTTCGGGTGCAGGGCTAAACAGCAACAGTGAATTCCGTGCCTTGTTTCAACAGGGAATTGTTTTCTGGAATCGTAAACTTGTCGATTCGGCGCTTGTCGCTTTCACGGCTGCCTCTGCAATTGATACGTTGCGGGCCGATGCTTATTACCAGCTTGCCCGGTGTCTCGATTATCTCGGACGCAAGCGTGAAGCTGAACTGCTCTACATGAAGGCAAGAGACTACGATATGCTCCGATTCAGAATGAGCAGCGACTTTAACAGCGCCATGAAACTCGTCAGCGATGAACGGGGAATGGTTTTTGTCGATATGGAACAAGCATTTCGTTCACATTCAACCGATTCGCTTATCGGCAACAGGCTTATTGTTGAACATCTCCACCCCCACTCACGCGGGTTCTTTATCATGGCGAAAGAATATGCCCGGGCAATGCGCGAGGGAGGATTGCTGGCAACAAGAAAAGAATGGCTGGAACGCGACACAATTAGTGATTCACAACTTTGGGATAACCGATGTTTGACGGAAATTGATGAAAGGATCGCACACCGGAGAACTGAAATTCTGACATCAGGGTGGCCGTTTCAAGATCAGACACCGATTGTCAATCCGATAGCGCCGGGAGATACACTCGGTCAGATTGCGGACTTCGTCACGCGGGCTCAGTGGAACTGGCTGCAAGCTCATGACGCTGCTGCGGATTACTATCTTGCCAGAAAGGCTTGGAATTCCGCCAGACAAGAATACCGAACGATTATCAACCAGCTCCCGCTTGTTGATGTTCAACCGTATCTCAAGTTGGCAAGGATTTCTTTACAACTGGGAGATTTGAAGGAGGCAAGAACTTCCTTGCTCGGCTCACTCAAAGTGGAGAAGACGATTCTCGCCTACCGGGCACTGGGGGATATCGCGCTTGAGGAAAATGCTCCTGAAGAAGCTATTCCCTACTACGAAAAGGCGCTGGCATTCAGTTCCGGGCCGGCCGACCGTATTGACAACGGTTATATGCTTGCGGTCGCCCTTTCCCGCTCAAACCTGAAGCAGCGAGCAACAGCGGAGTTGATCAACATCCTTAAGCTCAGGCCCGATCACCAACGCGCCGCCGAGTTGCTGGCAAAGCTTAACGAGGAGCGATAGTCCGGACTATCGCTTTCTTCCAACGTGATTCAAAATTCCTTCCTTCAACCGGATAGCATCGGCATATCGCGGCACAAGCATCAATGCTTCATCCAGCAATTTCATAGCCTCGGCATATTGTTCCTTGTTGGCATTTGCAGCAGCAAGTCCGTACAGTACATTTGCCCGCAACGCTTTCTTGTCATCCCCCTTCGTCAGATCAAGCGCATCACGCAAAATCTTGATGGCAGCATTAAACTCTCCCTGATTAATCAACAACAAGCCCGCGTCAAGACGTGAGTTGGGATAGTCAGGATTTGATTTTACCGAGATGTCGAGATGTCGCAACGCCTCATCAGGATTACCCATCTTAGTCAGCAGACTTCCGAGCATGTAGTGTGCGTAGTAGTTATAGGGATACTCTTCAATCAGTGCTGCGTACGTGGTTCGAGCCTTTTCCGGCTTTCCGGTGCGCCAGAAATACAGGGCTGTTTCATAGCAGGCTTCATCCCACACCATTCTTCTTTCGTACACAGCTTTTGCGATAGCCGTCGGTTCAGCTTCGGCGGAATCCAGTACCGCCGGCTGCCGCGTGTAGTTCGTGAAAGGCCAACGCCCGGTAAGGTGTTGAATCGACAGATCACCGTATGCTTCGTCGAGCCAGCATACGGCAAGATCATCCAGATTGTATGGGGTGAACGTGCGCGCTGTGCCGCTTTCCACGCCGGGGACAAGACGATGTTGTGTGATGGCAGTGAAGAACAATCGAGCTATGGCATAATAGCCGTTCACTTTCGGGTGCAGATGTTCCCAGAACAACTGGTCGCCCGGAATGTCGTCCGGGCTGAGAACGGCAAACAACGAATCCGCCGAGACGAACGGAACCTGTTTCTCTTTGCTTACTTCTCTCGCAATAAGATTGATTTTCAGCGGGGCTCTGAATTTCAACAAATCGTAATCCCGCGCCATCGCAAGATGAATTCGTGCCTCGCCCCAACGCCGGACGGTAAGTTTTGCTCTTCCCAGCCAGTACTGAACAAACGCATTCCCCTGATGCTGATGGTTGAGACTCTCCAACATTGGTATCAGTTCATCGTGTCTGCCGGCGTCATACATGGTGCGGATTGATTCTTCCGTCCCTGCAGGAAGTTCGTCGTGAATGAACGGCGGGAACATCATATTCGACGTGACATCACTAACAATCACGGGCACGCCCTTCTCCTTCCAGAATTCAAGCAGCTTGCCGAGATTGCGTGCGTAGTTCCTGAATACCCATTCAGCATCTTCCGACTCCAACGGTACCTTGCTCCCTTGCGATACCTGCTGCATCATATTGGCATCAGGAGGTGTTGTTGCTTTTGACACAAACAAGTTAGTAAGAATCTTCACAAGCCTCAGGTCTCTGACGTCATACTTGAGCGAAATGAGAGATGGAAAAAGCCGCTCGACAAATCCCGCTCCGATTCCTTCCGGACCATAGAATTCATTATGTCCCATATACACGCACACGAGATCGGGATCGAATTGCGCAAGAGACTTTGAGAGGTGCAGAATGGCGTTGCTGTTGATCGCCGAGGCCCCCCAGTTGACGACTTCGATCTCCTTTTCGGGATAAGCATTGCGTAGCTGCCGCCGAAGTAAGCCCGGAATGTTCGCCGTCATTTGATAAGGAACCCCGAACATTGATGATTCACCCAGGCAAAACACCCGGAACGTATTCGGTTTCTTTTCTTTTCTGAAAAGATTCTCTTTGAACTCGGGAACGAGTGGCGTATCGGACGAAAAGTACTTCACGAGATACCTACGATTCGTCTGATACCAATCAATCTGATCGTAACGGACTTCCTTGACAATCGGCACGGAAAGCGATTCCGCCCAAAGACGCAGCCCGACTTCAGCAAGGACAACCGCCAGCGCAACAACGAGATATGGTAACAGCGAGGTAACGGTTTTCTTGAGAGATGTACTCATACAATAAAGCGTTCGTAGTTGAGATGCTTATGGTAGAATGGTTTCACTCGGCGGTTCGGTATCCAACCACTCCATTTGAGGATCGACAAATGGTACTTCGAACATTCTTCCGCCGAATCCGAGCAGACGGAAGGTCATCATCGGCGTAGGGGTCACTTCCACTTTCTTCAATCTATCTTCATACACATCGAATCCCCGGCGTGCGGCGCTTTGCGACACAAACAACGTAAGCATGCGCTTGCGTTTCATTTCGGCTAACTCCCCGGCCGCTCTTTCCTTTCGAGAAGCAAATGATGTGTCAGCAAGTTCGGGTTGTGCCTTCTTCGCAACCAACTCAAAATAGCTCACAGTATCGGCAACGCCAATCGGCCCGTACCGTTGTCCCGGCTCCATCCGCCACGCAATCGTCCCGATTGGTGATCGTTCTGTAATGGGAAAGAACCCCGACAAGCCGCCGCTCTGTTTGGCATTCTCATCAATCGACCAGCGTTTGATGATTTCGGCAAAGGGTGTACCTCGTTGCAGTTCGGCAAGAGCCTGTTGCATCTGCTCGATGGAACCTGTTCGTAGTTCACGAATCTGTACGTGGGGAATCGGCGCTGCGCTATTCGTATGCTGAAGATATTTCCACACTTCCTCATCTGTAACTTGTGTTTGCCGGCGGGCGTATTCTTTCATCATTGCGGCAAGCGTTGCATGTTCCCACACCTCGATTTGTCGCTGAACATCGGGCCGGCGGTCGAGCCCGCGCCGCACACCTTCTTGTCCCAACAACTCTTGCTGTGCCCAGAAGCCGATGTCGATGTTCAACCGCGGGAACATGCGATTGAGATTCTCGCGGCTTACTTCGAAGCGCTTCAGCACGAGTCTCTCGATAACGGAACCGACAGACCAATATGTGTCGCCGACAACCGTCAGCGTGTCATTCAGAATTGACGACACTTTTGCACGAACAAGCCCTGCGGCAACACTCGTCATAACTACCGTAGAATCAACGGGTTGCAGCTGCTCCGAAAATACTACGGTGATGGCGTCAGCAAGCGCCTTCAACGGTTGAGGGCGGGAATACGCGACTTGATCGGTGAACGCTGCTCGAAGAAATTCATCCACCCGTTCCCTCTCTTTGATTGAACGAATCCTCTCAACAACACGTTCACGAAGAGACTGAGTCGGCATCGATGAGAAAAAGGAATTTGGCGTAACCGAAATACACTTAAGGATATAATATCCTTCGCCCGCTTGAACGACAGGCGATATTTCCCCGGCTCTCAGCTTATACGCCGCCTGTTCAATTGCAGGGAGGGCTTCTCCCCACACAATCGACGCCGTATCCCGCAAGGCATTCATGGATGAGTCGAGAATGAATGTGTCGAAGTCGGCCGGCCGTTTCAGTCTCTCTCTCACGAACCGTGCTTCTTCCTCGTCATCGAAATAAATAAATGCAGTAAGAATCTGCTTGCGTGCCGCTTGAATGCCTGCCGTTATCTCTCGCGGAGCAACGGATACCTTCTGACTGATCTCCTCACGGTACAATTGATCGCGGGCGAGCAGCTTTCTGATTTCCAGCATCGCGTGTTGGTAGAGTGAATCGCTGTCAAGATTCCTCGACCGGGCTTCCTGCACAAGAAGTTTTTCGGCGACAAGCGACAGCATCAACTCCCGTTTCGCTATATCTATTTGCGACTTGCGTTGACGATTTAATGCCGGCAGCATCTCGAACCGCTGCTGGAACTCTTTTTCGGAAATGTATACATCCCCGGCCCGCCCCACGTACCGATCCCATCCCGAATCAGTTTGGGCGAAGCTGTTCACGGCAAAGAAGAGAAGCAACAAGAGAATAACGGGTTGCATGTTCTGCTAAACGAACTCTGAATTCATCATGTAGAGTGCTAACAAGATACAAAAAAGGCGACCCCGATAAAACGGGATCGCCTTGAACGGAACATCACGTATCGTTACTTCAGCAAGACCATCTTGTGTGTGCTGGTAAACTTGCCTGCGTTAAGTTTGTAGAAGTAGACACCGCTTGCGAGCCCTTTTCCGTCGAACGGAACGACGTACTTCGCAGCCTTCTGATCCTCGTTCACAAGAGTTGCCACTTCCTGGCCAATCATGTTGTACACTTTCAGTGTCACAAATGATGCCGTCGGAAGTGAGTATTCGATTCTCGTAACCGGGTTAAACGGATTCGGGTAGTTCTGCTTCAATTCGTACACGTAGGGAACGCCCGGTATCTCTGTCACACTCGTGACGGGAATGCCGAGGTCATAGTTCCAGCGGTTGTAGAACGCGGGATTGATGCTTCCCCATTGATCGCGGAGAACGAATGTCGGGCCGCTGTCATCAATGTTGGCCGAGTGGTTGTTTCCGAAACCGCCGCGGCCACCTTCATTGTCGCCACCCTTCAAACCGAACTTGAAGATTTGCCCGACTTGGCCTTTCGTGCCAATGCCGAGACTATCCGGCGAGGCAAAGATAACACGCGTAAAGATTGAGTCGCCTGCCACCTGATCGCCGTGTGTACCGTCATCCCACATCTTGCGGGTCGTATCGCCCTGCAACGTCAAGCCCCATGTTTGCCAGCCACCGGTCGCAAGTCCGTTAATCCAAGTACCTGCCGGATACACTGAATCCTTGTGCGCAATGTGGAAGCTGCCCTGTATATCAAACAGCGTGTCGCCTGCTGCCACCTGATAATATGCAGGCTTGATATTCACTTCCCACCTTACAGTCACGCTGCGGGCGAGTGTACGCGTATTGGGGAATACAGGCTGACGACGAGCCTGGGTAATACTTGTGGCCGTATCGTTGATGACGAAATCGTTGCCCGGAACAATTAGTTGCCGCCGTTCAGCTTCAGCCGGAATATCGCCGCTATAGAAGAAGTTGTAGTAGTTCTCACGTACATCGGCAGCATTCTTGATCAGATAGTACTGATAGTCGAATGTCTGGTTTTGTGCTGTAAGAACAGTGTCGATAACGGTGTAGATAGTCGAGACGCCGACACGGCTCATCATTTTCTGTTTGCCGGGCTCCGTTGTTGTTCCGAAGTACCCTGAACGGACAACCAGCGTATCGCCGTGAGCGAACCCGCCCGTGCTCAGCGCACGCTGCAGGTTTGCACGATACGTGATGCGCGCCTGGTAGTTGTTCACACGCAATGTGGGACGCGTGTTATTGAAGTAGGAGAAATAGACTGTGGTATCGCGTTTGTTCGTCGGAACAACGAAATTGCGGTTCGGCTGCCCCTGCAATTCATCCCGTCCCCAATCATACCCGATCAAAAACTTATACTGAATAGACTCACCGACATTCACGCCACTCTTCGGCATGCGAACACGACCCGACCAGAATGTGTTTGCCGGAACGCCAAACGAGCCTCCGTTTGCCGCCGGGCTTTCACGAGTGAGATAGAATGTAGGCGACCAGTTCAAGTCGCCACCGGCTGGCCCGCCGCCACGAATACCGACCGTATCAAGATTGTTGTTGAATCCGAACAATCCACCCTGGATAACACCGAGCATGTTCGTGCGGAAATAGACGTTCATAAACGTATCGGCAACCGGAGTCCACGGACGGAAATACTGTGCGGTTCCGTTCCCAACGTTGTTGAAGAACTGAACCGGCAACGTTGTGTCGCGGTTCGCAATGACATAGACGCGGTTGTTGACACTACCAAGTACGTTGGCAATGTCGGCTTCCCAGCCGTCACTGCCGACGAAAATCTTGAAGAACACCGTATCGCCCTGGTTGAATTGAAGGGTTTTCGACCAGTAGTCACCACCGATGTGGTTCATACCGCCCCCTGTATCGTTACCCCAGGTGAGGGGCGCGTGGCTACCCCGCAATTGGACAGTGTATCCGGTACCGACGGTATCCGGAACAGTTGCCGTGTTCACAATAAAGGTGACGTTCCTCGGCTGCGCCAATGTTGTTGACGGAGCCATGAAGCCGATCACCAGTGCCGCGACCAAAGCAACAAGTAGCAGCTTTTTCATGTTGACCTCCTGAATGATTTGAATTGTGGATTTTGTTGATGGAGCATTATAGATACCTGCATCTTCTATGACATTCCTCCTTCCGTTATGAAACATCTCTTCCTAATGCGTTAAAATCCGATGGCAACCGCGATGGTATTCAGATTGCCGAACAGACCAAACTTGCTGAAGGAGTAGTTGAACTCGATTTGCGCCAAGCCTTCGGCCTTAAACTTCAACCCTGCGCCCAACGACAAGCCCTCCTGTACTTCTTCTCCGAAAAGGGACTTATAGCCGCCGCGCAGAAACACCATATCATTCCATGCGACTTCTCCCCCGAGATTCAGGGTCTCGACATTATCGCTCGGCCGCAATGCATCGGCAGCAAGCGTCACGGTAAACTCGTCATTCTTCACAACATCCATCGCCACGCCGACGCGGAACAGCAGCGGTGTTGGCCACGAATCCGTTTTGAGTGTTGCGACAAGATCCTTGTTCGAGCCGGAATTGCCGGGATCGATATCTACCCTGTTCAACAAGTCACGTCCGTCAAGCTTCAAATCGCCGCCGAAGTTCGACATGGACACGCCGAGACGCATGTCGTTGAACCCGGTTACAAACAACAGCCCGAGGTCAAACGTGATCGTGCTTGCCGACTCGTTCCAAATCGACTGACTCACATACTTCACCGATCCACCCATAGAGAATCTATCAGTAAGCCTTCTTGAATAGGAAACACCAACAGCAAAGTCCTGCGCTGCCCACCGCTCTCCCGTACCGTCGGGATTGGCGACAGTGGTAACTTCTTCTTCACCGTAATCAAGTTGTGTGAAGCTGACACCAACAGCATTTTCGCCGTCAAGATTGAACATTGCGCCGGCCCAGCGGAATGTCGTGCCGGCAATCCAGTTGGTGTTCGAAAACGCAATTTGCGACTTGGCAGCCTGGGCGAAAGCACCGGGGTTCCAGTACAGCGTTGTTGCGTCATTACTGTTGGCGACGTATGCGCCGCCCATCGAGATGGCGCGTGGCCCGACTGATATTCCGAGAAACTGTCCGGCAGTAGTGCCAACCTTTGATTGCGTCATTGCCGGTAGTGTACCGATGGCCATCGCAAGGATGAGCCATACCATTCTGTTCAGGTGTATAGTGTTTGTTTTCATGGTCGTCATCACTTAATGATTGCAATCTTGCCGGTTTTGTTCCCCACCTCAGACTCCACGACATAGAAGTAAACGCCGAACGCAATGTCGAGGTTTTCCTTAGTCTTCAAATTCCACGAGACGGTGCCATCTTCAATGCTGCCTTCATGCACAAGAGTTATCACATGATCGCCGCGGGATGTAAAGATGCTGACACGGGCATTTGCAGGAAGATGCGTGAAGTCTATTTTGCGTTGCCCGCGGCCGCTCGTAATACCGGGCGGCAAGGGGGGCTCAAACGCCGAGGCAGTCACATACGGGTTCGGCACAACCTTCACCTTGTCGAGCTCATTTTTTGCCTTCGCCAGATCGACACGGGGCAGCACGGATGTGAACTCAAGCATATCGCCTTGATGGAAAGGCTTTCTCGTTTTGAACAGCAGATTATCCCCCGTACCGAGGGCATACAGAGTATCCGGCGGGTCGTTTAGCCTGTTGAGAATCGAGATGTTCCATGTCCTGCTTAACGTACCTCGCGGGTTGCGTTCAAGCAGCACAATCTCATCAAGCGGAGAGATTCTGCCGATACTCTGGGGGTTGCCCACGAGATTCTCGGCAAACGCGAATTTCACGTAGGCACTATCGGTGAGATTGTAAATCCGGAAATAGGTCGGAACACGGTCAAACACCCCCAGTTCGTCATCAATCTCGGAGGTATCCACAACCGTATTTGCACATTGAATTTCATAGTCGGCAGGCTTCCGGAAACCCTCAACCGGACCGTTAAGTCCTTGCGTTTTGAGTTGAGAAAACACGAAGCGATACGCATTGACTCTGCTCCATCCCGAAAGACTGTCAATGATGGTAGTACTCCAATGGTTGTTAAAGGAAAACTGAACGCCATCGAAAATATCCGAATCCTTCGTTTCTGTTACGAACGGACTTCCTTGTATGTATGGATTTCTGAATATCGGATGATATTGATATGTGATGGTGTACCTGCCCGTCGGCATGGAACTCTGCGAAAGCGAACGGACGGTGCCCAACTCTTGATCAATTCTGTATTCCGATGGAGGAATGACCCCTCCCTGTTCATTCTTGATCAAAACACTTGAAGGAACGAGGTGTTTCCGCTTCAGCGTCGTGACAAATGTATCCGAGATTGCAAACTGTTCGGTGTATTCAGTGTTGTCACGGACAAAGTAGAACGACGTCCTTCGATCCCATTCCGTTGAATCGGCTGCGTCTTTGATTCCGTTACCGTTGTTGTCGATTGTGTCAACCTGCGTATCGAGGAAGGTAACCGTGTACTTGTTTCCCGTTACTCTGGTTTGGTCGATGACCTTGAAGAAGACGGAACCCGTACCCACACCTGCCGTTTGAGTCATCTGTGTGGAATTGGCGGGCGGCATATACCCTGCACTCTTCGCGTTCGGAACAACAACCGCCACGTTAATGTCGTACGTTTCAATCCCCGATGGAAGGACGGTCACTTGCTTTGTATTTTCCGACGGGAAGATTTTGTTGAGATCATCTCCTCTGTCGTACGCCACAACGGCATAGTAGTACTTTCGTCCGTTCTGCACTTCCCTGTCCACAAACGTGTGCTGCAGCCCTGTATCATCGCCGAGGTAGATGTTGTAACCTTGCGCCGCCTGGAACAATTCGCCTGTTGCCTGGAAGAACCCCTTGATACTATCAATGAGATCGAACTGTGCAAGCGGCCTGTACCCCCGCGGAGTCCCGGTACCATCCGTAATCGTGAAAATGTCGCTGAAATTCGGGTCGGTTGACTTGTAGATTTTGTAGCCCTGGAAGTCATTAATCTTCAGAACAGGATCAACCGAGAACTCTGCCCTGCGATCCCAATACAGCGTGACTTCCCTGTCTCCTGCCACCGCAGTCAGCGTGGGCTTATCCGGAGGTGTCGGGAATTGGTAGTTCGCATCATAGATTTTCTGCACCGTACGCTTGTTGCGGAGCAGATCGGTAATATCATCTTCTCTCGATCCACCCTTTCCGCCGCCGTACACAAGCGCAAGAGAGAATCTCTCGGTTTCCCCGGCCAGCAGCGGAAAGTACCCGGAACTGTACGTGAAGTCGCCATCCTCTCCGCGTTCAGGCCTGTTGTTTATGATGGAAAGCGGAACATCAAAAAATCCCGGTGCCACTTTTCTCCAGGCCCCTTCATCATCCCCCATACTGAAATCGCCTGCGGGCGTGAAGTAGAAGAAGCTCGACAAGCCGATCTGATCCGACTCATCAACATCTGTTTTGTCGATATTCGGCTCGCCCGGAAGTCCGGTGTCGGTTCCGTTCGCAAGATACCCTGATGTCGGCTGCCCGTCTCCTTCACCTGCGTCATTCGTTTTCGGGATACCATCGCGCCCGACGTCATCAACAAGATTGCCGTCCGGATCGAACAAGAGCTGTCCGGTAGTTTTGTCGCGGCTCCAATCATTGTCGTTGTCAACAAGATCGTTTCTCTTTTCATCAATCATACTGAGAGGGCTTGTGCCTGCTCCGGTTAGATACGACACGTAGCGAACAGGGCGGAGAATATCAATAAGTACCTGATGAGGAGGATTGCGGTTGACTTTGTATTGACGGTAGTGAATGGACGAGTTTTCATCGATCAAGCCGTTGAAGTTGTTGTCGATGCCGTCATACGCATTCGGATTGACGAACTGGTTTCCCTGAAAATCGAACTGGATATTGCCTTCAGCAACGCGTTTCGTCACGCCCGGACGAATCCAGACGGAATCGGGCATTCCCCGTGTCTTCACTTTCACCGAATCAACGTTCGGCACGGTGAACAGCACGCGGCTGAAGTCATCCCGAATCAGCACAAGTCTCTGACCGGGCATAATCACCGATGTATCGATGAAGCTGTTCGCCGCAAACGGCGTTGCGAGACGCCCGATTGCCGACGAGTCGGCATCGCCATCGTTGTCGATTCCGTCGAACGGGTTGCCCGGACTTTCAAGAAATGCGTATCCGACCATGCCGACGGGAAATCTCTGATTCCAGCGTGGATTCCGTGATGTGTTGCGGTCAAAATCGCCCGTGTAGGTAATGTTCTCCCTCACATCATAAAACGACCAGTCGTCGTCATACTCGCCGACACCTTCTGTTGACGTTACGCCGACGTATGTTCCGACGAGCATTCCGAACACGGCACGATCGTAGTTTGTGTTGCTCGTGTTTGTTATTTCATACAACCAGAAGATATTATCCTGTGCAAGAAATTGCGCCCATTGAAGTCCGCGAACACTCATTTCGAGTCCGAGCCCTTTTCTTGCAGGGTTGCGTGAATCGGGCCGGAACATGATTCGCCGGGCGTTGTTCGTCGAATCACTAAAGCGCTCGAAGTTAGCATCATCCATCTTGAAGTACGTCTCAAGATCGGCGCTGACGCGTTTGCCGAAGTAGCCGTTCCATGAGCCGCTCCAACCCGGATCGGAAGGATCACCCAGTTTGTCGGGCCACTCACGCGGCCACGATGCGGGATTGTTGCTGATGGCAATGCTCTGATTTGGCGAGGGAGCGAAGTATCCCTGAACCGGTTCGAAGGCCCACGGCTTACCTGTTACAGGATCCTCGCTGCGCGGCGCGGCCTGGGGGCGTGCAGTTGGCGTGAAGATCATCGCTCGAAAGAGCGTATCTCTGTATTTCACTTCCGCACCGACAAAGGGGCTTACATCGCCTATGTAACCGTTGTTATCATCTTTCCATGCGCCGCGCTTGCCTTGTTCTGCAGGCTGCCCGATTACGCCCCAGTTGCCGAACACGGTTCGGACCTGGTTGCCGTTGAGTATTGCCGTTCGCCGGTATGTACGGTCGCTGCTTTGAGCAAACAGCAACGAAGCAGGCACACACAGGGCAATACCGTAGAGGAGAATTCGTGTTGCAGTTTTCATAGTTCTCAGAACTCCAGATTAAGTCCAAGTTCAATGCGTCGCGGCTCGGAGTAGTTGCCCGGTATCCTGAACCAATCGGCTACGGAATTGACCCGCTGTTGCGTATTCTCGCGAAGCGCCTTTTCATAGTCCGTGGTGAAGCCTGCACGGCCGGTATCATCGAACACATTGGTTTCATTCTTGACATCAAACAGATTGAAGACACGTACAAACGCCACAAGTCTGACAACATCAAGTGGAACCTCATAGAACGCCCTCACGTCCACGTTGAAGAATGCCGGCTTGAGTTGGCTGTTCGTTGAAAGTGTGGAAATGTCGGTAACGCGGCGGGGCGTGTACGGTGTGCCGCTTCCGTACTGTGAAATCAAGCTTCCGCCCCATCCGTTGCCATTGTACGAAGCCGTGATGTTCAGCGTGTGGCGCTGATCCCATCCGAGCGGCGTGAGTTGTACTTCGGGAAGCGTGCCCCCCCTGACGGCATTCGCCGCGTCATCTGGATTTGAACCGCTCCCTTTCGCCACCTGATATGTATAGTCGAGTGTCGCGGCAAAACCTCCCGCAAATCTCTTATCCACTGTCAGCACAATGCCCTTCACAAAGCCGAAATCCTTGTTCTGATATTTGCTGTAGAGGGAACCGCCGCCGAATGTGTTGATCCGCTCGTTGCCTGTTGTGGTAAGATTACGGATGTCGCGAATGTATGCCGTGAGGTCAACTGAAATGTCATCGGCAAGTTGTTGCTGAATACCGATTTCGCCGTTGATGGTTTGTTCCGGCTTCAGGTCGGCATTACCGATCGTTCCCTGATCGCCGCCGTTATTCAACACCTTGAATTCGGGCCGCTGATACAGCCGCTCGAACCGCGGAATCTGGAAAAAGTGCCCGTAGGAAAAGTGAACAACACCACGCGCAGTAATGGGGAACGACGCCCCGATACGCGGACTGAATTGTGATTTAGCGGATGCCTTCTTGTACCAGTACGTTCGCCGTTCCTCCAGAGTCTTTACTTTGTTTTCTTCTCTGATCGGGTCGTAGATGTTCGGGTCGCTTTCATCGGCAAGCACAACGCCGTCGGGCTGGAAGTAGTCGAACCGCACGCCGATGTTCAGGATGAAGTCTTTGAACTCCATCTTGTCCTGAATATAGGCGGAGAATTCCGTGGGCTTGTGTGTGTATGTTTCATACGAAGGAGACGTATACGGAGGAATTCTCGTCTGGATGTAGGGATTGAGAGGATCAAAAGCCGTTTGCGAAAGAACCGGAATCAGTTCATAGCTTTCATAGAATAGCCGGTGGCTCCTGAATTCAACTCCCGCCTTTACGAGATTGGATTGATTTAGCTGGCTGGAAATATCGCCTTTTACAAGCAACGTTTTTGTTGATCGCTCAAAGCGACCGTTGTCGGTTCCGCCCGTTGCAAAACTGTACGAATCGAAACGTGTATTGAATACTTCACGATGGACGTAACGGGGGTCATTCAGATTTTCATACAAATAGTATTTGGAATTCTTGTCGAAATACGACCCGCCCAGCGTGTAGAATGTACGGGCACCCAGCGTATGGCTCATCTGGAAAATGAACGTGTTGCTTACATCATAGTTATAACCGACGCCATCAGGGTTGTAGAAGTATCCGCGGTATCTTCCGGCATCAAATCCGGGGCGTGATCGCGTGTTATCAAAGATATAGTTCAGGGTTGCTTTCAGTGTTCCGATGGGACGCCAGGTGATTTTACCTTGGGCGTATTTTCTCTCGCTATCGTTAAGAGGAACGCGGGCGCTATCCCCCAGCCCTGTCGAAGGATCTCGTGACAGGCTGTTGGAATCTCTTAATGCAACGTTTGAAGGATTGAACCGACGGTAACCGCTCAGCCAGCCGTCGAAATAGATGTATCGACCGTTAGCAAAGAAAGTCAAGTCATCACCCACAATCGGCCCGCTGAGATTGGCTTCGAAATTCCGGATTGCCGTCGGACTGATTTTATCAATGCCGGGAAAAACATCCGTGTGGCTGCTGACATAATCGCCGATATACGAACCGACTCCTCCGGTGAACTTCGAACTTCCCTCTTTTGTGGCGATATTCACTATGCCCGACATTGCCTGGCCGTACTCCGCATTGAAGGCACCGGATACAAGCTGCAATTCCTGAATGAGATTCTTGTTAACTTCCACAACCTGGCTGCCGTTGTAGACGTCGGTAATGGGCACGCCGTCAATCCAGTAGGCCACTTCGCCCGACCGGCCGCCGCGCAGGCTTCCTGCAACGAAACCTGCTTGCAGCGACAACACCTGCGAGACTTCTGTGACAGGAAGAGCGGAAATTTGTTCATTTCCGATGACCGCTGTTTTTGCTGTAAGATCCCTCTGGATAATCGGCTTCTCAGCAACAACAATGACTTCTTCCTGCTGAACAACATCCGACGGAAGGTTGAAGTTGATTGTAGTCGTGAGGTCGATTGACACGCTGACGTTCGTGACCGTCTTCCGGTTGTAGCCCACGGCAGATGCGACGAGAGTGTACTTTCCGGGAGGCACGTTCAGAATAACGAAGTAGCCGTCAACATTTGTCGCAGCGCCGCGGGTTGTCCCCTCAATCACGACATTTGCCCCGACGATCTCCTCTCCGGTCTTGTCATCCTTCACGACGCCTGCAATCTTACCGGTTGTTCCGGCCAATGCTATACCCATCGCAACGGTCAAGAGAAGGGCTGCAAGTAGTACATGTTGTTTCATAGTCACTCCATGCGTAGACGTTAAATCAAGGTCATTACTAAGTTGCTGAAGGTTCAAGTTCAATCCCGCCGTCGCGAGATGCGAGAGCTGAGGAGCTTTCTTTTCCGCCTGCCCCGCATGTCTGGCGGATCACGAGTTCGGGCAGGAAGGTAGAGAGTTTAGGCGACGCATCGGGATTCTTTGTTCTGTCCACCAGCATCTGCAACGCGATTGTTCCCATTTCATGCATCGGTTGGCGAACCGTTGTCAGTTGTGCATGCTGCGCGAGTTCGATATCATCAAAGCCGACGACAGCAATATCTTCGGGAACACGAACGCCAAGTTCCCGCGCCGCTTGTAGCGCCCCGATCGCCTGCACGTCGCTCGCAATAAACACCGCGCTGATGTGATTGTGACCGATACTTCGACGGATGATTTCCTTCATTGATTCGTAGCCGGCTTCCCGGTTGAATCCATCCTGTTTGCCGTTTGAGGTAATGACAACGCGTTCCATGTCAAATGGAATTTGCGCCTCTTCCAACGCTTTCTTGTATCCGCTCAGACGTTCTTTCGCTGGGCGTGTTTCAAGGCTTGCGTTGATCATGCCGATGTTGCGATGTCCCAGACTAATCAAATGCCGCGTCGCCTGCATTGCGCCTTCATGGTTCTTCACCAGCATCGAATCAAACTTCTCGTGATATGAATCCACGATTACGACCGGGAGCTTCATCTGTTGGAACTTCAGCACGAACGATTCAGGAAACTGCATCGAAAAGAACATAACGCCGTCAACCCGCCCGCCGTGCAGCGAACGACGCAAATAATATTCCGCCTGCGACGGATTGTTCACTCCATACAAAATCAAATCAAATCCAAGTTCAGCGGCCTTATCCTGCACACCCTGAAGTACTTCGATGAAAAAGTAATTCGTAAAAAACGGAATAATTGTCGAGACGGTGTTGGCTTTTCGGGATGCAAGGCGCTGGGCGTGAGCGTGAGGCTGGTAGCTGAGACGTTTGGCAACTGCAAGGACTTTCTCGCGGGTTTTCGCGGAAACACTCGGATGGTTGTTGAGACAACGTGAAACCGTCCCCAACCCAACTCCTGCCTCTCTCGCCAAGTCGTAAATCGTGATGCCCATTTCGAAGGCGTCTGCCGTGGATGGAATACTCGAAAACTTTGGAAGCGCTTCCAAGAAGATAAGGTATATTCAGAGATATTGTCAAGAGATATCGTAGGAATCTCATTTTTTGCCTTGGATTGCCCTATTTTCGCAGGAAATTCAGGTTCCAACCTCATGACAACTGACCGAATGTTGGAAAATAGCTAAGGAATTGACTTGAGTCTGAGAACGCTAAGTGTCTCGGAGAAGTTCGAATGGAAGTAGTTGGAAACTTCGAAGATGACTTGATTCGGGTGAGAGAATGTGAAACGCGAAGTCAAGACATGCATTTCTTCAAAATAAAACAGCGACTGTTATCATAACTTTACTTGTAAAAAGCTCTCCGCAATCGTCGAGATTACAAAACAGATTCTCACACAGGTTGTTCGATTAAGTAATGAGATTGAATCGACCTTGTGCATGATGGAAAGCGTTCATATATTTCTGCGCGCAAAATCATTCTTCAGATTGCTTTTCCGATTTCTTTATGCAGAAGGTACTTCAATGGCTGAAGTGAAGCTCGAAAACGTACACAAAGTTTACGAAGGCAAAGTCACTGCCGTGAAGGATGTCAATCTCACGATTCAAGACAAAGAGTTTGTCGTACTTGTCGGCCCTTCCGGTTGCGGAAAGTCCACGGCACTTCGCATGATAGCAGGGTTGGAGGAGATTTCGAAAGGGACAATCAGCATCGACGGTAAAGTTGTGAACGATGTTGCACCGAAAGACCGGGATATCGCGATGGTGTTCCAAAACTATGCCCTCTACCCTCATATGAGTGTGTATGAGAATCTCGCCTTCGGATTGAAGTTGCGAAAGTATGACAAGCAGGAAATCGAGTCACGTGTTCGCAAAGCGGCAAAGATTCTCGGCATCGAACAGTATCTTGAACGGAAACCGAAAGCACTTTCCGGCGGGCAACGCCAGCGTGTTGCTCTCGGCCGCGCAATTGTACGTCAGCCGAAAGTATTTCTGTTTGATGAGCCCCTGAGTAACCTTGATGCCAATCTGCGTGTTCACATGCGCACGGAAATATCGAGGCTTCATCGCCAGTTGCAAAGCACAATGATCTACGTTACGCACGATCAAATCGAAGCGATGAGCATGGGAGATAGAATTGTTGTGATGAAAGACGGAATCGTGCAGCAAGTCGATGCGCCGCTTGCCCTCTACCATCATCCTGCCAACAAATTCGTCGCAGGCTTTATCGGCAGCCCGACGATGAATTTCATTCAGGGAACAATCGTCCAGAACGGCTCGCTGCGGTTTCTGCAGGAACGTTCGAACTTCGCATTACCTGTCGTTCCCGGGAAAGAACAGAAACTCAAATCTCATATCAAATCCCAAATCACATTAGGAATTCGCCCGGAACATATTTATGCCCAGCGGCCTTCCGGTGTGGAAAGCGTGTCGTCATTCAAAGTAACTGTTGAAGTAGTTGAACCTGTTGGGAACGAGATTTTTGTTTACTTCTCCACAGGCACAGATTCACAGTACGTTGCGCGCATTGCCACAGACACGCCTCCTGAAGTCGGTAAACCATTCGAGATGTTCTTCGATACGTCGAAGGTTCATTTCTTTGAAAAGGCTACTGAACGGGCAATCTGATTCAGGATGTTCATGGAAATGGCTTTGCTCCGGAGTTCACTGACGTGTGAGCATCCTGTCGCCACGCATCATGCGTGAGAAGGTACACCTTAAACGGCTTCACGTTAACGACACTGAACTGCATTATGTTGAAGAAGGAAGCGGAACACTTGCAGTATGCGTTCACGGAACGCTGGGTGACTACGGGACGTGGCAGAAACAGATCACAGACTTCGCTCAACGCTATCATGTTGTCGCCTACAGCAGGCGATACCATTTCCCGAATCGCAAGGCTGACACATTTGAGTATTCTGCCGGGCTTCATGCTGAAGATCTTGCAGAGTTGATTCGCAAGTTCACCGACTCTCCGGCTCATCTCATTACTGCATCATGGGGAGGAAATGTAGCGTTGCAGCTTGCCCTCTCTGATCCCTCTCTCGTGCGGACAATTATACTTGGCGAACCGCCCGTTCTCCCTCTGCTCGTACACGATCCACGACACAAGAATCTGCTTGACGAGTTCAACCAATACGCTTTTTCCCCTGCCCGTGAGGCATTGCAACACAATAGACATGAAGATGGCATCAGGTATTTCATCGATGGTGTAATGGGTAAGGGAGCATACGATGCAATGCCCGCATCAGTACACCGGAGATTTCTCGATAATGTTGATGAATTGAAAGCGGAAACCACATCGACCAATTACATACCAGACTTCACAAGTAGTTCAATCGGAAATGTCAGATGTCCCGTCCTTTTGGTAGAAGGAGATCAAAGTCCTCGGATCTTTCGCGCAATTCTCGACATACTTGAATCATACTTGCCCAACGCCGAGCGTGCACGAATTCCCGAAGCTTCACACGGCATACATTCTGACAACGCAAAAGCGTACAATGCACTTGTCCTCGATTTCCTCCTCCGGCACTAAAGCACAGTTTTTCTGTTCCGCAATCCACTGTATCCCGAAAACTATCATCAGAGAAATGTTGTATACACATATAGCCCTTTGTCATCCAAAATTTTCATAATAGCCCTGTAATTCCTATGTGTCAGGTTGGACGCGCAGGAACTATCCACTCTTCTCGTTGCTTTTTGTCAATATTCCAAATGCGGCCATTTGGCGCAGCATTTGTCCGATATTTGGAGGACACATCCCGCAAGTGTGATGGGGAGCAGACAGCAGAGACCCAAATAAGAGTACAGCGCAGAATGAACAGGGAAGACCATATCAAGAATTTCATAGACAAGGCCCGTACAGCCATCACGAACGGCGAGTACGAAAGCGCGTTGAATGAAATCAGCTCTGTTCTGCTCCACGATCCTTCGCACACTGAAGCCTTGTCGTTGGCCACTCAGCTTGGCGAGTTGCTCGAAGATAAGCGGCTTAATACGATCGGGCCGGCGGGACTTCAATTTCATGAAGCAAAAAGTGATGTCGCTCCGCTGTCGAGCACCATGTACGACCTGCATCTCGCAAAGGCGCAACAACTCTTCGCTCAGCAGATGTACGACACAGCGATGGCTGAGATAACACAGGCCCTGCTTGCGAACCCCTTTGCGGAGGAAGCCCAGGAGCTTGAGCAGCGACTTCAGCAGAAAGTCAGTACACGACGGACCGTATCTCCGCTTCAAACCTCGGCTTCCGTCAATGCAGTCCTCCTGGTGGCCAAAAGGTACTTCGAACGAAAGCGATTTGCCGAAGCATTGGAAGAAGTTGATACCGGGCTGGCGATAGAGGGAAATCATCCGGAACTGCTGTGGCTGCGCAGCGCCATTCTCGAGCAGATAGAAGTACAGGGTACGCTCAATCGTGAGCAGCGTCTTCGGAACTATGTCAACAGAATTCGCGAACGATTCGTAAAGACGGAGTTCAACAAGGCGCTGGAGGAGATACAAGCTGCGCTGGACGAGTTTCCTGCCGACCGTGAACTCATTGCCCTCCGGGAGGAAATCGCGGCGGCATACAACTCGTGGCAGGAACTGCAACTCTTTGAGTGCCACACAACAACTGTAAACGAGCACATTCGGAACGCCAGGCAACTGCTTCGTTTCGATCGCGTGGCAGAGGCGGCCAGCGAAATCGCCCTCGGACTTCTACTTGCACCAAGTAATGAAGAACTTAAAAAACTTGAGAAGGAAATGTGGGACACACAATCGCGCCTTGAACACGCCCGGATGCGTGAAGAGGATGAACGACAGAGTGTGCAAAAGTCAGTGACGGTACAGATGCACGTTATCGCGGCAGAGGAGTTTGCAAAGCTCGGCCAATTCAACCGGGCCCTCGATGAACTCGCTCAAGCGTATCTGATTAATCCGACGAGTGCGGAGGCACGACAAATGGAAAGTAATGTACGCCAGGCTCAACAACGAACTGCCGTGTCGCCGCTTAAGCTCGTGTACAAAAACAATCGCGCAGCCCGGGCGTAATATTCGTGAAAGAGATTGAGATGAATACAGTTTCCCCACAAGAACAGCAGACTTCACTGAATCTCCTCGTTCCGCAGCTTGCTGAGATTCGTACTCTTATTGATCAGAACCTCCTTGCGGAATCGCTCGAACGCATTCGTACAATGAGAACCGTTGCTCCCAGAAACATCTTCATTGCGGGACTCGAAACACAACTCGTACGTCTGCAGGACGCGGACGCTGCCCAAGCGAGCGATGCCTCGACCATCCGCTCATCCCTTGGGCCGTTGCTTGACCGCGCTATCGAATCAATTCAAAGCGGACCGAAGATGCGTCCGCAATTCGTTCCGCAGAAACCTTCGGGCAAAACTGACAGGGAGAAGGCGATTGAATCGCTGAAACTGCAATACTTCGCTCATGCAGATAATCTGATGAAGAAAGGGGATTTCGACAACGCCCTTTCGGAAGTCCGGCGCATTCAATTGCTTGACCCTTCCGATAGTTCGGCACATCAGTACATTCAGAAGTTGGAGGAGCTGTACCTGCTGCAGCTACGCTCTGCACCGCAACCCGGGGGCAACACAGGCACGGCAGTTCCCGCCGACACAGTGCAGCAACTGCCGGAAGAAAAGAAGCTCGCCCCCCCTGTCATTTCGCTCGACGAAATGGTGACAATGATGGAGCCTGATTTTGATGACATTCTTGCAAAGTCACAAGCTGCACAGGCATCCTTTGCTTCGGAACACCGAACTCATACCTCTTCGCCCCGGTCAGAGATTCCAGACAGTACAGAGAAGAGAAGCAAGATATCGCGCTTCTTCATTACATCCGCAATCCTGATTGTTCTGGCAATTGTGGCATCGTACCTTGTCGTTTCGGAGCAGGGAGATGCCGGAGCCGAGAGCAGCAATGCATCAATCTCGCTTCCTGCTCACAACAGTGCGGTATCACGCGTGAACGAGGGCGCATCCGCCGCACCATCTCCCGCGCAGACACGGTCACAGAGTTCAGAAACACACAATGATTCACTTCAGATTATAACAGAATAAAACCCATGAAATCTCTTTGGAATGCAACTCTGCAATTTCTCGACAAGTACTCAATTCTTGTCTCGGCCCTTGTCATTTACAGCTATTTTCTTCTCACGTCAATCGACTTGATGGGAAGTGCAAGCACAAAGAGGACCTTCTTCGATTTCGTGCTCCAGTTTGATTCACTGATCCTTATGTGGATTATTGCATTCGTCGTCGTGAAATTACAGAGGTACCGAATACTCAGCAGCGAGCAGGAACAAAATCAGAAAATGGTGCAGGTGGAACTGGAGCGGCAACGGGCAAAACTCAAACTGCTGGACGAGGTAACGCTGTTGTTCCAGGAAAGCATCAACAAACCTATTGCCGTTGTTTCGACCACAACGCAGAACCTTCGCACAAAATTCAACGAAGATCCCGAGACGCGATCGTGGGTGGACCATATTGACTTCGCCCTTGCCCGCGTACGCTCAACCGTGAACGACATCAAGACGTACGAAACACAAAAGATTGTGGGCGAGTCACAACTCCTGACTTCTGCCGAATCTCTCCAGCGGTAGATCCAACCACCAATGCGCACAGCCTCCGACTTCCACCGAAGCCGGAGGCTGATTGTTTTTTCTGAGGCCGGCTTGAACCGACTCTACTTCTTTTTCTGCACTCTATAGTTTTCGTATTGGATGGCCTTCTTGACTTGACTTGCCTCTATGTCGGAGTTGCGAAGCGTTGCTTCATACGAGTTGAGACGATCCGCTTGCGCCCGGATTGCATCCCCCCCTGCACCGCTGCTTGCCGCAGCCGGCGATGACCCAAGAAATGCCTTTGCAGACTGTAATTGGGCCTGCGCCTCTTCCATCCTTCCTTCATCCAGGGCCTTCATCGCCCGTTCAACATCTCTCGTCGAAACCGCGATATCAGCTTTCGCCTGAATTTCCATGTCGCGATTCCTGTCTATCAAAACCAGATCCGACGTGTACATGACGGATGCAGCGAACGACGGACGAGACGAGATGCGTGAAGATTCGTAGCAAACCTTGCCTGTAGCCACCGTAGCCGTTCCGCTTCCTTTCGGAACGCTCAACTCAACAGTGATTTCCCGTATGTCATTGGCGTAGACATCGCCGATCGGTATGCGGTACGCGTTTCGGTCGGATACAGTTTCACAGCCGATAACGTCAAGAAGACGCACATCCTTGCCGAGTTGCAGTTCGATGGAAACATTTTGTGCAACAATCGAAGATGCGGACTTGAACTCCCGATTCATCATAGAAGCAAGCTGGGAAGGACTTTCGATAAAGTAGTAGTTACCACCACCACTTTCTGCCAAGCCTATCATCAGGTTCTCGTTGTAATCCAGCCCGACTCCCATTGTTGTAAGCGAGATGGATCGTTCCCGATGCCGTTTTGCAATGTGGTTCAATTCAATCGGGCTGGTGATTCCCTGGTTTGCAAGTCCGTCGGAAAGAAGGATAACCCGGTTGACGTATTCCTTCCCCACATTTTTTTCAACCTGCTTCAAACCCTCGATCATGCCTCCGCCAAGATTTGTGCTGTTACGAGGATAGATGTCGCTCACAAGTTGCTTCAGACGATTCTTGCTGCTGCCGACCTGTTGAGCCGGGTGTAGTAGATCCACCACATCATCATAGACAACAAGCGAGAAGATGTCATCCCGTTCAAGCTGATCGATGAGTTTCGCAAGTGCCGCCTTTGCATACTCCATCTTTCGTTGGTCGGACATTGACCCGCTTCTGTCGAGAACGACGGAGAGATTCATCGGACGTCGCTCACGTGATGGTCTTTCAAAGCCGGATGTTGTGAGGATGATCTGCAGGTACGCCGTACCTCCGCTCGAACTGATATACGGGCAGTTGAGTTTCCCCTCTACTGAAATTGTCGGCTTGCTTGATGGCATCGCTACTGCCAATGTTGAGACGGCCATCATAAGAGCCACCACGATATATCCAACTGAAGTCTTCATTTTTGCCTCCCTGTAGTTTTGTTGAAAGTCAATACCTGCTTTTCAGATCTTCTACCAAGAATACCGAATCGTGTAGCTCACTACTTTTTCCCCATCTTTCCCGATCTTCACAGGAAACTTCAGCGTTGATTGATCTACTTTTTCCCAAGCGGAATTTGACGAGACAATCTCCCATTGACTCCATCGCCAAGGATGTTCATATACCTGTACTTGAACTGATTCGTTCTTATGGTTCCGGACTTTGATTTCAATCGTCTCTTCCACAACTTTGCCGCTGGAGATGGATTTGAAATCCTTTTGCGCCCGCTCGCCAACGATGTCGAAAGCATTTCCCAGGTATAGCCGCAGTTCTTCATCCTTTGGTGTGTGATCGATCTGGTCCTCGCCGATGAATTGTTCCTTGCCATCATCATCTTTCTTGTAGACACGTACCTTTCCTTTCGGCAACGCAATGCCGAGTCCCGACTTCGAATCATTCCGGAACGTTACATACACACCAACCTTCGTGTTGGATTGTTGCCCGAAACTTCCCTGCCCGCGGTACGAATAGTTGTTCGCCCAATAGCGCCATTGGCCCGCAAGCCCGTCATAGATGAAGACTTTCTTTGCATTGACGTTCTTGCCCGACGTCAGTTCAATCTGCTTCGTTTCATTGTTGTTGAGATCGGTTTTGCGCTGAAGTGAGTACAACTTGTACTCGAACAGTTCGGATTGTGCAAATTGGGGCTGGGCTGCGTCTGCCATTGTCATACTCTTCATCATTCTCCCTTCCTGTGCAAACTGATCACGGACAATATTCACATCTCCTGCAACCAACTTCAATCCGGCATTCTTGAACGACGTACCGGAATTGTTTGTCAATGTGACCCAGCCGGTCAGATCGATTCGTGCATCATTCTTGTCAAGCACAGCAACATAGTTGCTCGACCAGGAAAGCTGCCCCGCAAGGTAGCTCAGTTCAGTCTTGTGATTCCCTTCCTTCGTATTCGACACGAGCCACTCAAGCTGCGGCTTGAGAATCAATCCCTCCGGTAAACTTGGGAGAATAACTCTCCCCGTAGGATTGATTTCTATCTTGCCGTTGATTTCCGCAATCATTCCTCCCGAGTAGCTCACATTGCCGTAATTGGTCGGATGGCCGGAGGCAAGAAGCTTGCCGACTATGGTATACTCTTTCTTTGTCGCTTCATCCAATCTCACAAATTCGATATTCTTTCCGAGGTATTTCTCCATAAGTTTTCCTTGATTCACAAGGTCAAACTGATAGTTTTGCTCCAACACTTTGACGGCCGAAGCATCCGTCATGCTGACGAAGTGCACGGACGTGCCGTCAATTGTTGAGGGAATGTCGGGAACGGTAACACTGCTGACGCCTCTCGCCAAACTGAACGTTCGCTCTTCACGAATGAGCGAGAGATTCTGATTGTAGATGGTCAAATCAACCGATGTACGCTCACCAATGGCAACGGCGCTGCCCCGTTGGGCACTCCCATCGCCGATGAATGTTGTGAGAACTGCGAAGACTGCAAGTATGTGTTTCATGAAGAACTCCTTGATAAGATTGAACTGTGACGGCTTCCGGTGTCCTAATGAAGGAACTTATGCTGGGAATTATTATCTTTTTCTGTTCACCTTGCTTCCATTTATGACATTAACAGTTGAAAGGTAAATGGCTTCGTCCTTCTTGTTCCTCAATTCCGATGCAAAGATTCTCGACCTGATTCGCAAAGGCGATGACGAGGGACTCGTGATGTTGTATGAGGCGAACAGAAGGCCGATACTTTCATTCGTCACTCGTAACAACGGCAGTCATGATGATGCCGAAGATTTGCTGCAGGAAGCCTTGATTATTCTCTGGGAACGCGTTCGAACAAACAGGTATGAACACAATGCACGTTTGGGCACGTTCATCTACGCCACGGTCAAAAATCTGTGGCTGCGACGGCTGGCCCGGCTGCGCCGTGAATCACCCGCTGATATAGAGGAATCTACCGGACACATTGAATCAGCCTCGGCCTTGGACATTATGGTGGAAAGTGAGGAAGCGAGGATTGTACATGAAGCTCTCGACGAACTGGGCGAGCCATGCAAGTCCCTGCTTGTCCTTTTCTATTGGGAGGAAAAGACGATGGAGCAGATTGCCGCGGCATTGAACTTTGCAAATGCGCAAACCGCAAAGTCGAAAAAATACCAATGCAAGAAAGCGCTGCAAAAGATTGTTGAAAGCAGAATGTAATGCAAACAGACGAGACCCATTGGACCGATGATGGCGAATTGATCGAGCGTTTCATTCTGAACGAACTCAATCCCGAAGAACGCAACGAACTCGAAGATCACCTTCGTATTTGTGAAGTGTGCAAGAAGGCTGTTCGTCGTGAACAGTTGCTTATCGCAGGAATCCGTCGGAGCGGGCGTGAGGCATTCAAGGCGCGACTGAAGCAAAAGGTCGGGACTCTGCCGGAGACGAGAACTCCGTGGGTTCACATCATCAGCGCGGCCGCGTTAGTTGTGATTATTACAAGCGTCGGAATCTACAATCGTTGGTTTCAGTCGCTTGAGATTTCCACGGACGTTGTGGTGGTTCTTCCTTCAGCCTCCGATTCAGCGCTCACAGAAAGTACTTCGCCTTCGGACAAGCCGCCTGAACTTCAATCTCAACCACAATCCGGGGCCGAACCTCGCACGCTGCGCGATAAGGAAAGCGAGCCGGCACGACCTGCGATAGCCGCGAAACCTCCCTCCACAGCCATTGAGAAGACAAGTAAGGATGAAAAGCAAATCGCTGCTGAATCAAAGAGCCTGCAAATGCAGGCCCGCGCCGGTCGGGTAGCGACTTCCGGTGAAAGCGATCTTGCAATGGTGGAGTCGGGCGGTGTTGTGGCGGGCGAAGGCGGAGTATGGCTGCAGGGCATTGCAGTTCCGCGTCCAAAGACAATGGTTAGCAATGCTGAACCGGCACATGTTGAGTCACCAGCAGAACAGAACAAAACACGCCAACTTGATGCGGCTGCAAAACGTGTGGCCAAACCTGATCCGACACATCGTACAAGATTACAGTCAATGGAATTCCGATTCAGACAGCAACCAATTCAGACACTGCCTCCCGCGCAGGTTCACCAACAGGCGGTCGGTTCACAGAATGTTCCAGCCCGCGTCGAGCAGATCGGCAACACAACTCACATCACACTCTATCTCGATCATCTTCTCGACGAACAAGCCCTTGCTCAGATTGTTGCCGAGACGCCGACGCCCGATTCACTGGTTGTTCATCTCCGCGATAAACTAATCATCTTCACGCTGCCGGCTGGTTGGGACGCTACACTTCAACAAAAACAAACTAAGTAGCCCTTTCACATTCCCTGTTCGAGATTCACGCCGCAATCGTTGTTTCTTCTTCTCACCATTGCTATATTTGCAGCATCGACAACGTGTTACATTAATGAGGCATTCCATGATCAAGGAGCTGTTGGCGCAATTCAAAAAGGGGGGGAAATATGAATCACACATGGCAAGCGCTCACACGAGATTTCTTGTCTTCATCGACAAGTACTCGATTATCGTTTCCGGAGTTGTCATCTATCTCTACTTTCTGCTCAGTTCATACAATTTCTTGCGGAGCAGAGAATCGACGACGGGGTTTTTCGATTTCGTGCTGCAATTCGATTCGATGATTCTCCTGTGGATCACGGCAGTTGTCGTCATCCAATTACAGAAATACCGGAAGCAAGTCCGCGAGCAGGAAGAATACCGGCAGAAGGTCCAGCTTGAATTCGACCGCCAGCGGACGAAATTGCAGGTTCTCGACGAAATCACTTCGTTGTTGCAAGACAACATCAACAATCCCCTTGCAATCATTTCGGTCAGTTCTCAAACCCTCTACCGCAAGTACGAGAACGATCCGGACACCACCGGTTGGCTCGATCGAATTGACTCGTCCCTTCAACGTGTTCACAAGACCATCAACGATATCAAAGCCTATCAGGCACAGAAGATCGTACACGAGTCCATGACGGGTGTCGACGGCGTACCGCACGAACCAACTGATGTGATTGCGAAGATCTCCAATCTGGCACAATCGAATCAAGAGTTGGCCGCGTCAACTGTTGCGACTCGCGGTGAAAATGTTGAAGGAGAGGAATTCTACGGAAGAAGTTAGGGATGGTTCAACTTTGCCGGGACTCCTTCAGCGATAGTTTTTGAGGAGTGTGGAACATACCCGGCAAAAGGCGTCAGTCTTCAAATCAATATCTTCGACATACGTTGATGTGTGCATGACACATTCCTGCGTTTGGCAATGCACGAGTCCGAAAGCGTGCCCGAGTTCATGAATTGCTTCTTTGGTCAACCGGTCGATCAGAAGTTGCTTGTCGGGTTGAAGCCCGTAGAGTTCATTTTGCAGGCGATAGTATGAAGCGACAGCAACCCCGCCAGCCAATTCCGCCTCCCCGAACACATATGTCAGAATCGGAATGAACAAATCATGCGAGGTGATTGCGAGATACGCTTTGCTGCGTTTCCCGACGTGCCCGCCGGTTGTTTCCTTCAAATAACGAATTATTGAGGTGGAATTGTATTGCCCGCGTTGTTCGTCATAGAACTGCCGGGCGTCGAAACCGGAATTCAGAATCAGCGCATCGGCATGAAAGGTAATCTGCAACCGGTTCTTCAGATCAACCATCAACTCGTGCTTCACATCGCCGACGGGAAGCAGATGGATTGCTCTCATTGATTCCGCTTCAGGCCGAATTTCTCAATTTTGTGGTAGAGGGTTACCCTGTCGATATCGAGGATCCCGGCGCTGCGGCTGATATTCCAGCCGGTTTCGTTAAGGATTTCCTCAATGTGCTTCTTCTCAATATCCTCAAGGCGTTTGCCGTTCGCCTGCTGAGTTGAACGGGTTTGCATGGGAAGATCATGCTTTTCGATAGTGGGGCACGCACTAATTACAACCGCCCGCTCGATGGCATTCTCCAGCTCGCGAACGTTACCCGGCCAATCGTATGCTTTCAACGCGTGCATCGCATCAGCAGTGAACCCGTGTTTCGGCTTGCCCATTGCCTTCGAGTATTTCTCAAGGAAGTAGTGTGCGAGTTTGGCAACATCACCCTTCCGTGCCCGCAACGGCGGCAAGGGAATCGTAAAAACGTTGAGCCGGTAGTACAAATCTTCCCGGAAGCTTCCATCTTTCACGGCCACTTCGAGGTCGCGGTTGGTCGCGCAAATAATGCGAAAATCCGAGCGGATGATCTCACTTCCCCCCACCCTCATGAACTGTTTCGTTTCAATAACACGCAGCAAATCCATTTGCGTTTTCGGGCTGATATTCCCGATCTCATCAAGAAAGAGGGTTCCTCCGTCTGCAAGCTCAACTTTCCCCTTGCGCCGGTACTGCGCACCGGTGAAGGCCCCCTTTTCATGGCCGAACAGTTCACTCTCCAGCAACGTTTCGGTCAAAGCGCCGCAATTCACCGTGACAATAGGGAAGAACTTTCTCGTGCTGTGATTGTGAATCGCCCGCGCCACAAGTTCCTTCCCCGTTCCGCTTTCGCCGCGGATCATGACGGTGGTGTCAGTCGGCGCAACCGTCTTCACCAACTCCATCACCTTTTGCATTTCGGGCGACTCACCGATGATTTCATCCTGCTCGGAAAGCTCGCTGACGACATCCTTCAGCTTCAGGTTTTCACGAAGCAGATTTCTCTCATTCAACGCTTTCGAGATGAGGTGATCAAGATAATCCGGATCAATAGGTTTGGTGATGTAGTCATACGCGCCTATCTTCAAAGCCTTCACGGCCGTATCAACACTGGCAAACGCCGTGATAATAATAACCGACATATCCGGCTTCAACTCCTTCATACGCTGCAACAATTCAATGCCGTCCATGCCGGGCATCTTGATGTCAACCAGGGCAATATCCCAGTTGCTGTTTTGCAGCTTGCGCAGCGCGGCGGCGGCGTTTTCCGCCGCTTCGGAACGGAATCCGTCTTCGCGGAACCATTTCGTCAGCGATTCACGTACTATCAATTCATCATCGACAACAAGAATTCCGGTTTCACGTTTATCCATGACCAACTCCTTCGATTGGTGTTGTTCGTTCTTCACGGACCTTGGCGGGTTGTTTCCGCGGCAGAATCAGGGTAAAGGTGGATCCTTTTCCGGTTTCCGATTCCACTTCCACATTTCCATGGTGACGCTGGATAATGCCGTAGAGAATCGAAAGCCCCAGCCCCACACCCTTGCCTTCCGATTTTGTTGTGAAGAATGGTTCAAAAATATGTGCCTTGACTTCATCTGTCATCCCGATTCCGTTGTCATGCACGCGGATCACAACCTGATCGGGATGCGTACCGTCGAGACTGATTTCCACTTTGCCTTCTGAATTCTCATCAGGATGAGCGCTCGTGATTGCTTCAACCGCATTGCCAATCAGGGCAAGCACTGCCTGCTGAAGTTGATTCGCGTCGCATTCCACAGTGTCATCACCCTTCATCTCATCCTTGATCAACGACACTCCCTGTATCTTCGCATGATGCGACATGAGGAGAACGCATCGATCGACAATGTGTGACAGATGGGCTGTTTGTATCGAGACGCTTGACTGCCGGGCAAATACGAGCAAGTTCTTGACGATATTTCCGCATCGTTGTGCTTCGTCAGCCATGAGCTGCAACTCATTGCAGTAGTTCTTCTTTTCATTTTCGGAAAGGGCCGATTTCTTGATTCTCTTGATGAGAAGTTTCGAGAATGTCAGAATGCCTTCAAGAGGATTATTCAATTCGTGAGCGACACTCGACGAGAGATTGCCGAGCGATGCAAGTTTCTCCACCCGCATCAGTTGCCGGTGGGCTTTTTCAAGATCGGCGGTTTTTTCCTTCACTTTTAGTTCGAGCGTGTTCGACCACGACGTCAGCTCGTCGCTTGCCCGTTCGAGTTCTTCCGACATCTTGTTGAATGTCGTTGCCAGCAGTCCGAATTCATCCTGCGAGCGCAGAGCAAGGCGGTGTTCAAGGTTACCCGATGATACCATCTGCATACCGTTAACAAGCTTCTGTACGGGTCGCTTGATAACGAGCCAGATGAAACCTCCGGAGGCAAGGGCCACAATCAACGTTGCTCCCAGACTAAGCAAGAGAAAGTTTTTCTTGTTTGCCTCAAGCCTCTGGTCCACCTGTACCAGCGACATCTTTACATCCAATACACCGAGAATGGTTTTGTTCGCAGGATGAGCATGACAATCGGCCTCCGAGCATTGTTTCTCGTTACTTATCGGCGTGATAAATCCGAGTACCCGTTGTCCGTTGGGATTGGTGAAGAGACGTGAGAGTTTTTCTTGCGGCGGATGCGGGGTCTGCAACTGCTGGTTCGGATGGCAACTGACACACGCTTCCGCATTCAAGTCAACGACGGTATGGATATCCGGAAGCGTTGTGGCAAAGATCACTTCACCTGCTTTGTTGTAGATCCGGATTCCCTCGATTCCCGGCTCGCCGCCCACAGCCGAGACAATGTGTTGAACATCTTCTTTTCTGTTCAGCAACATGCTGTGGCGCGTTGAACGCGCAATGATGTCGCTTACCCGTTGCGCGCTGAGCTCAACATGCTCCATCAACTGCGAATGCTGAATGCTGACCACGGCGTACGTCAGCACCCCCAGCACGATTGTCTGAGCCGAGACGATTATGAGAAAGAGCCGGAACGCTATCGTGCGTGTAATTTGCATGTACTACTCCGGCGTTGGTGGAATACTCCTCCCTGTTGAGTTCATGTTATGTGCCAAGTTGCGAGGCTCTAAACTGCGGAAAAGCGAGGAATTAGGCAGTAAAGTTGAATGCCGGGCATCAGCTACCGGAGACAACTTCCCAATAATGAGAAATGATTACTACATGGGGGAACAAATATGACAAAGGCGGTCACCTTTTCCACAACTCACCTGACTAACACCAACTTCGTGACAGCGCTGAAGGCAGGAAGGTCCATTGACTTTGCCGTCATTGCGCACAGATAGATGCCGCCTGCAACCTCGGTGCCCGAGTCGCTCCTGCCGTTCCAGCGAACAGAATACCGGCCGGCAGACCGGCTTTCGTTTAGAAGAGCCTTTATCTGGCTTCCGCGAAGGTCGTACACGGTGATGTTCACCGATGCGGCAATCGGTACATCGAAGACTATCTCTGTTTCCGGATTGAATGGATTGGGGTAATTGGACAACAACGCAAAGCCTGATGGCCGCGATGGGGATTCATGAACTGAGACAGCCGGAGAATTCTCAAAAAGGAATATGAGATCGGCTTCTTCATCAATTCCTGTCATATCCAGATCGCCGTCATTGTCTCTGTCGTGCAGCGTTGCACATGAACCCGCAATCGCGGCAGGCAGAGTTCCCCTGCTTACCAGAACTCCGTTTCCTGTATTTTCGAAGACAGACCAGTTTCGCCCCGAGTAGTTGCTTGTTACTAAATCCAGATCACCGTCTCCGTCAATATCTCCCACATCGATGGCAATCGGAAATCCTCCCGTTGGGTAGGCAACCGCCGCCGAAAGCCCTCCCAATCCATCCCCAAAAACGATCGAACAATTGTTGGATGACGAGTTGGCCGAAACAACATCCACCTTTCCGTCTCCATTCATATCGCCAACAGCAATCATCCACGGGCCGTTGCCGCCTGCCGCTACTTTGCTTGAGAACGTAAATCCGCCGGTGCCGTTTCCGAGCAGGAGAATAATCTCGCTGCTCGCATACGCACCGACGAAGAGGTCGAGAATCCCGTCGCCATTTGCATCTGCCAATGCACAAGCCGTTTCGGCGCTGCCGTTCGCTTCGATCAATGCCCTCGGAGCAAACGTTCCGTCGCCGTTATTAAGCAGAACGGCGATGTTGTTTCCTGATCGGTTTGCTGTCACAATATCGGCATACCCGTCTCCGTTCAGGTCGCCGACGGAGAGTCCGCGTATCCCGCCCGCTGCGCGATAGTTTCTTACCGAAAGAAATCCACCAAGTCCATCACCAAGGAAAATCGTAACGCTGTCTCCGGTTGAATTCCCTACTGCCACGTCGGGGTTGCCATCCATATTGAAGTCGGCGCAATCATTCGTGCTGGGCCTTGAACCGCTTGGTATTGGATGAACGGCAAAAGAAGAATAGCCGCCCTGTCCGTTGTTGAGAAACACGCGGCAATCATTTGTGATTTCATTGGGAACGAAGAAATCCGAAAACCCGTCCTTGTTCAAATCACAACCGTGGGCGCCGTAGGCCTGAATACGGCCTTCGCCCGGACGACGGATGTTCACCCTTCCGATTTCGGTGAGATTGATATTGCCGGGCAACGTTTGGATCCAGAACTGCCATGAATAACCGTTCACCATATTGCTGCCCGATTGATCTCTGATTCCCTTGGAAACGGTTACCAATATCATATCGCCGGCGGCAAAAAGTGTCGAGGGTATGAAGCGAATGCGGGTATTATTTTCTTCGAGAGTGAGAGAACCTGTTACAACGCCTGTCCATCGTCCAAACAGGCTCACTGTTGAGGCATTCACGCTTGTCGGGTCGAGCGGAACATTAAACGAAATGGTGACGGGAGAATTGCGGGCTGCTGTGAGTGATTGTGACGAAGGCGAGACACTTAGGACGCCTGGAGCGGCCTGAGCAACGTACGCAATAAGTATCGAGGAAAGGACTTTGATGACGATATCACATCGAAGGATCATACGTCTCACCTCTTAAAGTCAAAGAACTTCATGTCACAAACTCTGCAAGAGTGTAGAGAAAAAACCGCTGTGAATCAAATAAAAAGGCGGGCATTTGCTGCCCGCCTTCTAAAGACTTCCCTTTACGCGGTACTACTTATTTGGAGAGGATGAGTTTCTTCGTTTCCGAGAAACTACCGGCCGTCAACTTGTACCAATAGACGCCGCTTGCCAGTCCGGCTGCAGAGAAGTTCTTCGCATATCTGCCGGCGCTCATGTATTCACCAACCAGTGATGACACCTCGCGACCCAAAATATCGTACAGGTTCAATGTAACAAAACCCGAGGCCGGGATTTCGAACTCAATAGTTGTTGAAGGGTTGAACGGGTTGGGATAGTTCTGCTTCAGAACATACGCGACCGGATGCGAACCTTCGCCCACGCCCGTCAGTACATCAACCGAAACCGGATCGGTATAATGGACTGTGCCGTCA